>Ga0302326_10001772_pt1 | contig 53988 bp, 50 predicted proteins | sample Palsa_T0_3_FD_202264 | JGI IMG/M metagenome (GOLD analysis project Ga0302326, IMG submission 202264) | Peat permafrost microbial communities from Stordalen Mire near Abisko, Sweden - Palsa_T0_3 | ecosystem: Environmental > Terrestrial > Soil > Palsa > Peat permafrost | place: Sweden: Abisko...
GTGAATTCCTGGTGCGGATGCTTGCGTCCGCCTTGCGGCGGCACGTTCGCGATCGTGCCTTCGAGGATCTTCAGGAGCGCCTGCTGCACGCCCTCGCCCGACACGTCGCGTGTGATCGAGGGGTTTTCGTCCTTGCGCCCGATCTTGTCGATTTCGTCAATGTAGATGATGCCGGTCTGCGTGCGGCTTACGTCGCCTTCAGCCGCCTGCAACAGCTTCAGGATGATGTTCTCAACGTCCTCGCCTACGTAGCCGGCTTCGGTCAGGGTGGTCGCATCGACGATCGCAAATGGGACATCGAGCATGCGGGCGAGGGTTTGCGCCAGCAGCGTCTTGCCGGTTCCGGTCGGTCCAATCAGCAGAATGTTCGACTTCGTCAACTCCACGCCATCGCCGGTGCGCTGGCGGTTCATGTAAATGCGCTTGTAGTGGTTATAGACGGCGACAGCCAGCTTCTTCTTGGTCTGCTCCTGTCCGATGACGTACTCGTCGAGGAAGGTTTTGACTTCGAGCGGTTTCGGCAGTTGGTTCGGGATCGCGGTCGCCGGAGTCGCCGAGCGGTCGTCTTCGAGGATCGAGTTGCAGACCGCTACGCACTCGTCGCAGATGTACGCCCGGGGATAGTCGCTCGGCGACGAAATCAGTTTCGCGACCGCGTCCTGCGACTTGTGGCAGAACGAACAGCGCAACATCTCATCCGAACCCGATCTGGTTTTCACTCGGCCTTACTCCCTTTCTCGCGGGTGGCCCGCTCCTTCGCATTGTTTGCGAATGGGCGGGATCACTTCGAATTGCCGATCATAATATGAAATCAGCCTCTATCTCGTCTTGTAGATGATGTCGTCGATGATTCCGTATTCCTTGGCCTGCTGCGAATTCATGATGAAGTCGCGCTCCACGTCCTTCTCCACTTTATCCAGCTTCTGGCCGCTGTGCTTGGCCAGTAACTGATTAGTAATCTCGCGCATGCGCAGGATTTCGCGGGCGTGGATGTCGATATCGGTCGCCTGCCCGGAAAGCCCGCCCATCGAAGGCTGGTGGATCAGGATGCGCGAATTCGGCAGCGCCAGCCGCTTCTTGGCTTCGCCCGCCGATAGCAGCAGAGCCGCCATCGACGCCGCCTGACCAATGCAGATCGTGGTCACGTCGTTCTTCACATATTGCATGGTGTCGTAGATCGCCATGCCAGCCGTGATCGAACCGCCCGGCGAGTTGATGTAGAGCTGGATGTCTTTTTCCGGGTCTTCCTGGGCCAGGAACAGCATCTGCGCGATCACCAGGTTGGCGATGTTGTCATCGATCGGCGTGCCAATAAAGATAATGTTGTCGCGCAGCAGCCGGGAATAAATGTCATAGGCCCGTTCGCCCCGACCGGTCGACTCGATCACCATCGGTACCAGCATCATTTGCGGGTCTTTCGTATTCACGTTCACCCTTTCCACACTCCCGCCCTGAGGTCGGTCTCAGCGGCTCAGGGGAGGATCGAAATGGTCCGCATCACTTCATGCGGACTGGTGATACAGAAATTCGAGGGTCTTCTCGTTGCGGATTCTTGTTCGTATCCTATCGAGGCCCCCATCCCGTGTCAAACGAGCGCGCACTGCTTCAGACGTCTGTTTTGATTGTTTGGCCAGGGCTTCCAGTTCCTGATTCAACTCCTCGTCGCTGACCTGCACGTTCTCTTCCTCCGCCACTCGTTCGAGCAGCAGCGCAGCTTTCACATCGCGAATCGACTGCTCGCGTTGTCCCGCGCGCAGACGGTTCAGATCCATTTTCTTCATCTGCTCGGCGGTCAGACCCTGCGCCGCCAGGGCGCGCAACCCGCGCTCCAGCCGGATGTCAATTTGCTGTTCGACCAGCGAATCCGGAACTTCGAAATCGTTCCGCTGAATCAATTCGCCCACCAGCTTCTCCTTGGCGGCGTGTTCGGCTTCACGCGTGCGCTCGGCTTCGATGTTCTCGCGAATGGCCTTCCGCACATCCTCGATCGACTGGAAATCGCCCAACTGCTTCGCGAACTCCTCGTTCAGTTCCGGCAGGCTCTTCTGTTTGATCCCCTGCACCTTCACCGTGTAGGTGAACGTCTTCCCGGCCAGGCGCTTGTCCTGCGTATCCTCCGGATAGCTCACTTCGAACGTGCGCTCATCGCCGGCGTTGGCGCCGCGCAGGTGTTCGGTGAATTCCGGCATGGTGTTCTCTCCCGCAATTTCGACCAGCACTTCATCCATGTGCACGGGCTGACCTTCGCCCGACTTTTTTTCGCCCGGCTTTGATTTGACAGCCTCCGGTTCGTCCACCTTCGATTCGCCGGGTTTGGGATGGCCATCGAGCGAGACCTGAGCGAAATCCCCATCGGCCAAGGCGCGGCCCTCGACCGGATTGAAGCTGGCCTGGCGCTCGCGTACATTGTCGAGCTCTTTCTCCACATCCGCCTCGGAAACCGCGATCTCCGGTTTATCGGCGCGCAGCTCTTTATAGCCTTGCAGCTTGATTTCCGGCAGCACCTCGAAGGCGGCTTTGAAGCGCAGCGGCTGGCCATCGTGCAGATGCAAATCCGTCACTCGCGGCTGCGATACCGGATGCAGGCTCAGCCGCTCAGCCTCCTGCCGGAAGAAGCGCGGGATGAGCGCCTCGACCATGTCGGTCTTGATCTCTTCTGAAAAACGCTGGCGGATAATCGACGCCGGAACATGCCCCCGCCGGAAGCCGGGGATGCGCGCGACCTTCTGGTATTTCTGGATCAGCGAGTCGGTCTGACGGGTGACATCCTCGACCGGAATCTCAACTTGAATCTCGCGCTTGGTGGCGCTGTCTTTCGCCGGACCGTCTTCGGACGGGCTGCCGTTGGCCGTACGTTCTTTGGTCGTGCTGTCTTTGATATCAGTGGGGCTCACAGTTACCTTTCCAGCGCGGCCGCGGCAGCAGAGTCGGGAGGGAATTGCTCTACTGCGACGCCTTGTGCCGCAGCCTTGAGTGTAAAGACTCCCGAAGAGCAACGTCAAACGGCCGAGGGGGACTCCCTACCCACTAAAGTAACCGGGGACCTTGGTCGGGCGCGGACACTCTCGTCCGCGAAAAAACAGGCAGTTCGAAAACGACCTTCGGGATGGCGGTATGGCGAGGTGCTACGAAAGCAACCGCAAAAAGCAGCGGACAAGAGTGTTCGATGCTGCGCACGACCCAATACAATCGAAGACCAATGCCCCTGCCCGACTGGCTCAAAGTTCTCAACGACGAAGTGGTTGCCTGCACCCGCTGTCCGCGTCTGGTCGCGTATCGCGAGCAGGTTGCTCGCGAGAAGCGCCGCGCTTACCGCGACGAGGCATATTGGGGCAAGCCCGTTCCCGGGTTCGGCGATCCCAGGGCCCGAGTTCTGGTGCTTGGCCTCGCTCCCGGGGCTCACGGTTCGAATCGCACGGGCCGTCCGTTTACCGGAGACGCCTCCGGCAAATTCATGTACCCCGTGCTCGACGAAACCGGCTTCGCCAACCAGTCGACGGCGACCGACCGGAACGACGGGCTGGTTCTGCGCGATCTCTATATCACCGCCGCCGCGCGGTGCGCGCCGCCCGACAACAAGCCACTGCCCGAGGAGTTGGCCAACTGCGCTCCGTTTCTTACGCGCGAACTCGAAGGACTGAAGAATCTTCGCGTCATCGTTGCCTTAGGGAAAATCGGATTCGAAGCCTATCTCAATTACTTGATGCGAACCAAGCTGATCACCGGCAAGCGCGAGTATGAATTCCGCCACGGCGCCGAATACGCAATCCCTGACGGGCGCATTCTATTGGCGTCCTACCATCCCTCCAACCAGAACACGCAAACCGGCAAACTGACCAGAGACATGTTCCTCAAGATTTTCAAGCGCGCGCGCGCGCTCGCCGAGCGTGGATAGGAAGGGCTGGCGGGAGAGGGCCAGTCCGCGCGTTCCGCTCGATTTCAGTTCACCTTGGTCGCGGTTACATCGAGCTGGAAGCGCCGCTTGCTGGCAGGATCCTCCATGCTGCTGACCATGGTTGGAGTGCCCGGACGGATCAAAGAGCGGATATCGGATTTCATCTGACCGATGACTGGGCTTTGAATGATGGTTGTTACGCCGTGCGTGGCCTCAATATCGCTCGAGTCGATGACCGCATTCAGTTCCAGATATCCACCCTGCTCGACTACACGGCAGTCAATGCTTACTCCAATATCCAGGTATTGAAACTGTGTATTTTTTTCGGCAGTTGACGACGCGATAGGGTATCTCGTGCCCGAGCGCAGCTTGTTCATTTCTCCCTCGCGCGCGGTAACCGTGTAGCTCCGCGTGTTGACCTTCTTGCCATCGACGAATTCGCTGAGCGCGAAATCCAGCCGGTATGCGTTGAGAGGTCGGTTGACCGCGGAGCTTCCGTTCTGGCCTGCCGATTCTGGGGTTTCCGTTTTCTTGTCACCCTGTGCTACCGCACCCGGTGACGCAAGGGCCAGCATTCCAAGCATTCCAAGCAAAGCAATACGTCTCGCGATGATCACGATATTCTCCTTTAGTTTGTTTTACTTTCCGAAATATCAATCTCAGGAATCTGGATGGGGCGAATCTCCAGCGTATCGATGCTCAGGTCGACCTCTTCGGGGATTGCAGCAGGCTCGAGCGATGCCTCCTCGTCCGATTGCTCATTCAGGCGCCGAACCAGCAACAGCTCCCGTTCCGACAAATCGCGCCGCGAAGGGAACTGCTCGAGCTTGGGCCTCCTTGCCACAACCAGCTCTTGAACCGAACGACTCGCGGCCAAGTTTATTTTTCCTGCCGGGTGAGCAACTCGTGGTCCCGAACCCGACTGAACCAGTGCCCGCGCCTGCTCACCCTGTGTGGTGGTCGAAGCCCCCGTGATCGAAGCCCCCATGGTGCTTTTCGGATGCCTTTCGTGACTTTTCCCCATCCACAAAGCGATTGCCATTGCCACCGCCATTGCGGTTGCCGTTCCCGCCCACCACCACCAGCGCCAACGGTATGCAATCCGGCTGCGCTCGGCCTGCAAATTCGCCAACACTCGATTTTCCAGGCCAACCCGCGGCTCGGTTTTGCCGTACCGGCTGAGCGCCGATTCCAGCCACTGATCGACCTCACGCTCTCGCTCTTTGTCAGTCGGATCCATATTCATGTCCTCATTCATACCCTCATTCAGTCCTCGGCTCGTTCGAGGCCAAAAGCCTTTGCCGCAGAATCTCGCGCGCGCGAAAGGATCGTGAACGCACCGCGGCCTCGCTGATTCCAAGCATCGTCGCCACTTCGCGCGGCGCGATCTCCTCGAGCGTCGAGAGCACCAGCGCGTCCCGCAGCGGACCGGGTAATGCCGAGATCAGCCGCTCCAGCACCGCATTACGCTCTTGCTCCAGCAGAACTCGATCCGCTCCCCGGCCGGGCGATACCAATGTCTCCCCGGCTTCCTCGGTTCGAGCGGACGCCTTGGCCATGCTCTTGCGCCGTTCGACGGCCACGCGCCATGCAATCCTGGCCAGCCACGCTTTCGGGTCGCGGATTCCGGCGATCCTGTTCCCGTGGCGGAGCACGCGCAGGAAAATTTCCTGGGTGGCGTCCTCCGCATCGGCGGGATTGCGCAGAACCGAATAAGCGATGCGGTAGACGAGGCGGCTGTGTTCGCGCACGGCCGATTCGAGCGGATCCGGTTCTTGCCGCGCCCAGGCTTTCTGCGACAAATTCGTGGCCTCGCCCGCCATTGCGGATTCTGCAATCACGCCTGCTCCTGTTCATGAAGAACGCTGCCCGGTGGAATTCGTTCACAAATAATTTTGCGAAAGGCTAAAGGAGGTCAGCCATGGTGCCGATGAAAGAACTGGGCGGATTCCGCGGTAACGGGCACCTCTGGGCCGGCATGGGGGACTCGTGGCTCCGGGATGCGCCCGCTTTTCCACTGTAGAGATGCGTCTTGCCGTTTTCGAAGACAAGCCCAGAAAGGCCAGGTAAGTTGGGTCTCTACGGTAAATCAGACCTTACCCGAGTCCTACCAATACCGGCTCTGTTTCGAGCAGAATTCCCCACGCCTCCTGCACGCCGTGCTGGATTTCATCTTTTAGCCCGACGATATCGCTCGCTTTCGCGTCTCCGCGGTTAATGAGCGCCAGCGCATGCTTGTGCGAGATGCCGGCCGCGCCTGCCACATATCCTTTGGAAAATCCCGATTGCTCGACCAGCCACGCCGCCGAAACTTTGCGCAGGACATTGAGCGCGGGGTAGCTAGGAATCGTGAGTCCTTTCGATCGGGCGCGCGCGGACAGGTCTTCGAACTGCTCTTCGCTGAGCACCGGGTTTTTGAAGAACGAGCCGGCGCTGCGGCAATCGGCGTCGCCGGGGACAATCAGCATGCCTTTGCTTCGCCGTATTTCGCGCACTGCCTCGCGTGTTTCGGCAAGCGTGGGTGGCGTCTTTTTATCGGTAAGGCGTTCGGCAAAGCGCCTTTGTAGGTCGGCATAGTTCAAACACGGAGCGCCACCCCGCTTCAACCGGTAGTTCACCCGCAAGAGGATGTAGCGCCCGCGCTCCACGCTGTTGAAGATGCTCGAGCGATACCGGAATCCGCAGGCTGGCTTCGGCAACACCACGACGCGGTCTTGCTTGGTGTCGAAGGCGCGCACCGATTCGATCGTGTCCGCCACCTCCTGTCCGTAGGCGCCCACGTTTTGCACGGGTGTGCCGCCAACGCTGCCCGGAATGCCGCTCAGGCACTCGATCCCCGCCGAATTCTGCACCACCGCATGGGAGACAAAATCATCCCAGTTGACGCCCGCACCCACGCTGAAGAGCACGGCGCTGCCGCCCGCATCAGTTACGGTTGGAGTGGCGATGCCGCCGATCGCGATTCTGAGCACCAGACCGGGCCAGCCCGAATCGGCGACCACCACATTGCTCCCACCGCCGAGAACAAACAACGGCAGGTCGCGGCCTCTTGCGAAGTCGGCGGCCTCGCGAACGTCGTCTTCTCTCCGCAGTTCTGCAAAGTAGCGCGCGGCCCCGCCCACCTGTAGAGTGGTCAGTGGCGCCAAGGGAACATTTTCCTGAATCGTCATCGAGCCAATTTCGTTCTATAGTGAATAGAGCGAGTTGATTGAGCATCTCACGTCTGCCTGCGAAAGGGCAGATTGAGAACGCCGATCCATTCCGAATCACCGCGGCGAAAGAATCCCTTTTGGATGGTCATCCCAAGCGGAGCGAAGGATCTGCAGTTCTCCGAGGATGACAAATTCGTGGCGTTGAATCAAATTAGAGGAGAGTCCATGTACCCCGAAATAATGGTGATCCCGATGCGCGAAGAACTGACGCGCTTGGGAATTGAAGAGCTACGGAGCGCCTCGGACGTTGACCGCGCGTTGACGGGCCGTCCCGGTCCTACCATGGTGATCGTAAACTCCATTTGCGGATGCGCAGCCGGCCGAATGCGTCCCGCCGTGCGTCTCGCGCTCGGGCACCCAACCATCCCCAACAGCATCTTCAGCGTGTTCGCCGGACAGGATACCGAAGCGACCGAGCGTGCTCGTTCCTATTTCACCGGATATCCGCCGTCGTCGCCTTCGATTGCAATTCTGCGCGACGGCAAGCTGGTCTACATGATGCAGCGTCATCAGATCGAAACCCGCGATGCGTCCTCGATCGCGGCCGACCTGAAAGCCGCCTTCGATCAGCATTGCGCGGTGGCAGTGCGCTAGCGGGGTGGAAGCGGGCTCTGCCGCGCTTGGACGGGCGAAGCTCCGTCGCCACACAGCTGTTTGTGATTCACAGAACCCTCCGCGTGAAGAATATGAAACTTCCGCTTCTGCTCCTCCTGCTCTCGACTGCCAGTTGGGCCGGCGAGCCCTGGCGCGCCACATCGACCGAGATCGACGCCGTTTATCCCCGGGTCGAGGCGCTCTATCTCGATCTGCACCGCAATCCCGAGCTTTCCTATCACGAGGAAAAGACCGCGGCCAAGATCGCCGACCAGCTGCGCAAGCTCGGATACGACGTCACCACCGGGTTCGGCGGCACCGGTGTAGTTGGCGTATTCAAAAACGGCTCTGGCCCGGTGGTCATGTTGCGTGCCGAGCTCGACGCTTTGCCGGTGCCGGAGAAAACCGGCCTGCCTTACGCGAGCCACGTCACCACCCACGATGATCGCGGCGTCGAAGTGCCGGTCATGCATGCCTGCGGCCACGATCTGCACATGGCGATCGGCATCGGGACCGCAGCCCTGCTGGTCGAGAACAAGGACCGCTGGCACGGCACGTTCATCTATGTCGGTCAGCCCGCCGAGGAGCGCATCGGCGGCGCCAAAGCCATGATCAAAGAGGGCCTGTTTACGCGCTTCCCCAAGCCTGATTTCGCTTTTGCCGTGCACGACAGCAACGGGCTTCCCGCGGGGAAAGTGGGCTACACGCCCGGCTTCAGCGCCTCGAATGCCGATTCTCTCAATGTCACCGTCTACGGAGTCGGTGGACATGGCTCAGCGCCGCAGGAGACGATCGATCCGATCGTGATCGCCGCGCGCACCATCGTCAGCTGGCAGACCATCGTGTCGCGCGAGATTGATCCGCAGGAACCGGCCGTCATCACCGTGGGCTCAATCCATGGCGGCACCAAGAACAACATCATTCCCGACGAAGTGCTGATGCAGTTGACCGTACGCTCCTACAAGGATGAGGTGCGCAAGCATCTGCTGGCGTCGATCGAGCGGATCGCCGATGCCGAAGCCGCGGCTGCGGGCGCTCCGAAAAAGCCACTGGTAGAAGTTGAGGAAGGTGTCGGCGCCGTTTACAACGATCCTGCCATCACCAGTCGCCTCGCGGACCGGCTGAAGCAAGTCATGGGAGATTCGAACGTTGTGCTCGGACGTCCGATTATGGCGAGCGATGACTTCGCCGAATATCGTTACGGGGGAGTTCCGAGCGTCATGCTCGAATTGGGCGCAGTCAACCCCGAGAAATACGCGGAGGCAAAAAAGAGCGGAGAGATGCTCCCCGGTCCGCATTCCCCCTACTTCGCGCCGGATCGCGAACCCAGCCTCAAAACCGGGATCGAAGTTGAGATGGCCGCAATTCTGGAATTGATGAACAGGAATTGACGGGGCGGGCCCTAGCCGCTCGATCGGGAAGCGCCTTCCATCACAAATCTACGTATGCTGCATCACAGCCCCGCCGGCTCGACTGGCGGATCATGGCAAGCAGAATCTGGTCAGCAGATCATAAAGAAGTCGGCGCCGCACATTCGGTGCCACGATTCGGCGATTCCGGCCGGTTCCGGTGGCGGCGCAATGTGGAGGAATCGAATGACGACAGAACTGCGGCTATCTCCAGCCGTACGCCACGATCCAGGGGAGTCGCTCACCCTTGCGCAGAGACAAGCGCTCGAGCGCGCCGTCGCCAAGGTGGTTGCGTTGGGCGGACAAGTTGGAGTGAGCCCCGATCAGATGATTTTGCTGCTACGGTCGGGACTGACGGTCGGTGATCTGCTGGCATGCCTTGCGGCGCGGCCCGGAGAGATCGCCTGAAGTGGCAGCTCTCGGGTCTTAAGTGTCAGATCTGGAGGAAGCCCAGCATGACAGACGTAGGACCTGACACCTGAGACTTCGTTCCCAGTTTGCCGATGGGCTTGCGATTGGGTAATCTCTATCGATGCCAGTTGTCCGAAAAACCCACACCGCGCAAGCGACGCCGGGCGCTTCCGATAAACTGTTTCCGCTCCAATCCTCGCTGTGCGCGTTGCTTTGCCTTGGAATGATCGTGTTCGGTTCGAGCGCGCGAGCACACTCTCAGGAACCGCCGAAGCCTCCGTTGCAGACCGAGCCCAGCCCTTCGCCGGCCGCGCAGCCTCCCCCCGGTCAGGTTTCGAATGCCCCGGTTCCCCCCAAGCCCGTGGCCATATACAATCTGCTGCAGAACAGGTCCGTCGTTTTCCCCGACATCGCCTATAGTACCGAGCGCCTTTCGACGGGGCAAAAATTTAAGCTCTTCGTGGACAACAGTGTTTCCGTGAACTCGTTAGCATCGGCAGCGCTCGGTTCGGCGATCACCCAGGCGGACGATGCTCCGACGGGCTTTAACCAGGGATGGAGCGGATATGGCAAGCGGTTCGGGTCCGATATGGCGCGCCAGGCGTCCAGCGAATTCTTCGGCACGTTTATGCTGGCGTCCGCGCTCCATGAGGATCCACGTTTTTATGCGGAGATCCATCCGAAATTCTTTCACGCCGTGAAGTACTCGTTGCAACATGTCTTCATCATGCGGAACGATGACGGTCGAGAGGTGGTCGCCTGGGCCAGGCTGGGCGGGCCGCTGATGGCCGAAGGGCTGGCCAACGTATATTACCCGGACCGGAATCGCACCATTGGAGATACCTTGTTTCGTTATGGCCTGGATTTGGCAAGCCGGGCGGGTGGAAACATGCTGCGTGAATACTTTCCGGTGTTAGTAGAGAAGATGAGCCACACGCCACGGCCCGGCTCCGGACACAACTGACCATCTGGAAAAAGGCTGGTTTTCCCCGCTCCGTGAGCGCATCTAAGTTCAGGAGTTAAAGATCAGCGGTCGTGTCGGAGTCAGCCGCCGTCACCAAGGCGGTCGAAGGGTTGGGCCGCGGCTCTCGAAACAGGAGATCGAGATTGAGCAATCGGATACTGGTTTTCCTTGCCTTTTGCGGGATCGCCGCATCGGCATCGGCACAATCATCGACGTCGGCGCAGTCTCCGGCGTCGGCACAGTCACCAGCATCGGCGCAGTCATCGGCACCGGCACAGTCACCGGCACAACCAGAGGTTAGCCATTCAGAATTCAGCCGTTATAACTTTACCGCCGGCGGCGGCCTAGGCATCGGCAAAGGCGAGGTCGCCGCCTTTGTCGGCAACTCCGGCCAGGTAATGGTCGGAGCCGGCGTGAACTTCACGCGCATGTTCGGGGCGGACGCCGAATATATGTACTACGACCTCAGTTTCAGACCGAGCGTGATCCAGAATGAAACCCTGCCCGGCGCCCACGGCCGCTTGCAGTCCATCAGCCTGGATGGCATCGTCAACGTGCCGCGTCATCTCGGCAAATTTGGCGCATACGGAATTTTGGGCATCGGTTACTACCAGCGCGGCGTTTCGGCGGATACCCAGATGCTCCAACCCAACTATATCTGCCAACCCGCGTGGGTCCGATGGTTTGGCATTAACTGCTACAACGGCAGTCCTCAGGGCGCGCAAACGCTGTCGTCATTCACCCGGGCTGCAGGCGGCTTCAACTACGGCGGTGGGCTCACGTATCGTCTGAACTATCTCCACCATTCCAAGCTCTTCCTCGAATACCGCTACCATCGCGCTTATCAGGCCGACGGCCAGACCATCGTGATGCCCATCACGCTCGGGCTGCGCTGGTGAAGACGAGATCCAGTTCGGATTGAAGCAATTGGCACGTGAACACCGTCCAAGCCGGCGCTCAAGCGGTTTGGCCGCTCCCTCGCCCTCGGTGTAAAGTGGGTGCCGAGTTCGGAGGAAGGGAAGATGGTCCGAGGGACAGCTTTCGCCTGCCTGTTGACCTGCGTGTGTGTCCTGTTTTCTCTGCTGGCGTTGGCCTTCGATGATGAGACGCACGCGCATCATCACGACGCCACCGAAAAGCTCGGCAGCGTTTCGTTTCCTATCTCGTGCGCGCCCGATTCGCAGAAGCCCTTCGAGCGCGGCGTCGCACTGATGCATTCCTTCGGTTACGAAGAAGCCGAAGCGCAGTTCCTCGAGATCACGCAGAACGATCCCGCGTGCGCCATGGCGCACTGGGGAGTCGCGATGAGTTTGTTCCATCAGATCTGGGAGCGCCCCGGCGATCCGTCCTTGAAGCGGGGCTGGAGTGAGATGGAAAAAGCGCGGGAGCTCGACGCCAAGACGGAGCGTGAGCGGGGCTATATTTCCGCGCTTTCCAACTTCTACCGCGACTATGGCACCCGCGACCACGTGCAGCGCGCCGCAGCTTATTCGGACGAAATGGGGGAGCTCTACCAGAAGTATCCGAACGATCTTGAGGCGGGCGCGTTTTACGGCCTGTCGCTGTTGGCCGCCGAACCGCCGACCGACAAAACGCACGCAGCCAGAGAAAAAGCCGTCGGGGTGCTCAATCCGCTTTTCCTGCGGCAACCCGACCATCCCGGACTGGCACACTACATCATTCACGCCTGCGACTCTCCGGAAATGGCTCCCCTGGGACTGGATGCCGCCCGCCGCTATGCGGCCATTGCATCCTCATCCGCGCACGCGGTTCATATGCCCAGTCACATCTTTGCCCGCCTCGGCCTCTGGCAGGAAGACATCGACGCGAACCTGAAATCAGTGGCGCTCGCTCATCCAGCCCGTGAGATGTACATGCACGGGCATGAACTGCATGCCATGCATTTCCTCATCTACGCCTATCTGCAGACCGGCCAAGACGCCGCGGCTAAGCGCATGGTGAACGATTCAAAGCAGATCATCGCAAGCGCTCCGAAGACTGACGACGACACGGGGATGCTCGAGTATTACGGCTTCGCCTCTGCTCATTTTCCGGCACTCTACGCTTTGGAGATGCGCCATTGGTCCGACGTGGCTACGCTTGATCCTCCGGTCGGCGTGTCCCCCGAACTGCTGAGCATCACGTACTGGGCGCGAACCATCGGCGCTGCTGAACAGGGCGACGTCGAAGGCGCGCGCAGCAACGCGCAGAAATTCGATGCCGCGGAGGAAGCAACGCGCCAGACGAAGTACGCTTATACCCTCGACGGCCCTGATTTTCCCCGCGGAGAAGTCCATGCCTGGCTGCTTTTTGTCGAGAACAAGAGCGACGACGCGCTGCGCCAGATGCGTGAAGTGGCCGATCTGCAGGACAAAATGGGAAAGCGTGAAGTCGACATACCCGCCCGCGAGATGCTGGCCGACATGCTGCTCACGCTCCACCGTCCGAAGGAAGCTCTGGCCGAATACGAGAGCGCCCTGAAGATCGATCCCAATCGCTTTAACGGAATCGCCGGCGCCGCCCGCGCCGCCGAAATGGCGCACCAATCGGAGAAAGCGAGTACCTACTACGCCCGGTTACTCAAGAACTGCAACGACGGGAAAGATTCCGATCGTCCCGAGCTCGCCCGCGCGAAAACCATGGTGTTAAAGAACGGGATGTAGCAGCCCGCCGCAACTCACAAAAGCGAGAGCAACGTTCGGAGTGCGAAGCGAGTAGCTGCGGACATACAGGAACTCTTGACCGCCTTGATCGGGTTGCTGCCCGCCATTGCAAGGCGCAAGGCATCTGCCTGGTCGCGAACCATCGACAGCTTGAATCCGATGCTAGTGCGCTACCTGGAGCCTGTGCTCAAGTCGCCCTAACGCTAGAGGCCGGTTCTTCTTGCCGGCAGGAACGAGCGAGGTCGGTTTTGTTACGAACGCGAGAACGCCACGCGCCGCCGCCAATTGCCGAGCGAAGAGCGAGATCCCGCCGCTTCCCTGAAGCAGAACTGTCTGTTCTGGCTTCAAGTTGCCGTGAGCAAACAATGCAACCCATGCGGTAACCGCAGCCATGCTGCGCGCGGCATAGGACAGCCGAGGGCGGCGATCCCCACTTGGAACGGGGCGAACGAGAGCCCCGACCCACACAAAAACTGTTAGCAGGTTAGCTGGTCGCGAGTCAGTTTCAGGCTCGTCAGGTTGCCGAGGATGGTGACCGCAATCTGCTCGGTGCGGAAAAACTCTTCGGCGGTTTTCTGCAGGTCTTCAGCGGTGACGGCTTCGATGCGTTCGATGAGTTCGTCGAGTCCGTAGAAATGGTCGTAGTACATTTCCTGGCGGGCGAGGTTCGACATGCGCGCGGTCGAAGATTCAAGCGAGAGCATGAGGCTGCCTTTGAGCTGGTCCTTCGAACGGCGCAATTCTTCTTCGGGCACGGGCGTGGCTTTCAGGTTGCGGAATTCCGCGACCACGCACTCGACCACTTTGATGGCCGATTCGCGCGAGGTGCCCGCGTACACACACATGGAGCCGGTATCGCGATAGGGGTTGAGATCGCTGTAGATGGAGTAGGCCAATCCCTGGCGCTCGCGGATGTTCTGGAACAGGCGCGAGCTCATGCCCCCTCCGAGCAGCGTATTCAGAATGTAGGAAGCGTAGCGGCTCTCGTGGGCCATCGGATGCGAGGGGACGCCGATGCAGATTTGCACCTGCTCGAGCGACTTCTTGTTGCGCAGATTGATGCGCGAGAAGGTCTTCGGTTGGGGCGAGTGCAAGCCGTTTTTCGCCGGTTTCACGTGTTCGAAGTGTTTCGCGACGAGCTCGACGAACTGCTTGTGGTCGAGGTTGCCGGCAGCGCTGACGATCAGATTGCCGGGCGCGAAGTGGTGTCCGTAGAAGCGGGAGACGACCGGTCGCTCGAATTTCTTGACCGTTTCCCGCGTGCCGAGGATGGGCAGACCGAGGGCGTGGTCTTTCCAGAAACTTTGGGTGAAGATTTCATGGACGAGGTAATCGGGATTATCCTGGTCCATTTTTATTTCTTCGAGAATGACGCCGCGCTCGCGCGTAATATCGCCGGCATCGAAGGTGGGATGCAGGACCAGATCGCTAAGGACGTCCATGGCGAGCGGTAGGTGCTCATCGAGGACTTTGATGTTGAAGCAGATGCATTCCTTGGCCGTAAAAGCATCCATGTTCCCGCCGATCGAATCAACCTGGCGGGCGATATCTTCGGCGGATCGGCTTTCGGTGCCCTTAAACACCATGTGCTCGATGAAGTGCGAGATACCATTCCATTCGGAATCTTCGTCGCGCGAGCCGGACTTAAGCCAGATGCCGATTGCGACCGAGCGGATGTGCGACATCTGCTCGGTGATGACCGTGAGGCCGTTCGGCAGGACTTGACGGCGAATGCTGCGGGTTTCCTTTACCATGGGGTCTAACTTATGATTTCCTTTGCTTTGAGATCGGATGCGCCTATGAATTTCCGCCCGGCCGGTCTATCTATTGTCCCACAATCTGAAGCGAGGCGAACGAGTCGCGGTTCGTCATTGTTTTGTTCGGCTTACGGCAATTCGCTCCACTAACACTCAAACCGCAGGCCCAAAATGCCGAGCCAGCCCGCCAATTCGCTGTTGGGACTTAATCTCGAGGAACTTACGAATCTTGCGCTTGGGTCAGGCCAGCCTTCCTATCGAGGCCAGCAGTTATTTGATGCGATCTATCGGCAAAAGATTGCGCACCTCGATCGGGTTTCGACCCTGTCGCTCGAATATCGTGCGCGTCTGGCGGAACAAGGTTGGGCCATGGGATTTCCCTCCATCGCGCGCAAGTTTGTTTCAAGCGATGGCACGGTGCGGTATCTGGTCGAACTGGCCGACGGCGAGACCGTCGAGACCGTCTGGATGCCGGAAGGAGATGGCGGCGAGAGCGGCGACGGAAGCGAAGCAGGCGACGAGCTTGAAGGCGAGGCGACGGGGCTTCGCCCTGCCCGACGGGGCGGAGCCCCGACGCCACCTGAAACTTTCCGGCGGGCCACGATTTGCGTATCGAGCCAGGTGGGATGCGCGGTGAATTGCAAGTTCTGTTTTACGGCGTTGCTTGGGATCAAGCGCAATCTGGAGGCGGGAGAAATTGTTGGCCAGATCCTAGCGGTGCTCCGCGAGCAGGGAGTTGAGCCTCCATTGCAGCGCGTCAACATCGTCTTCATGGGCATGGGTGAGCCGTTTTTGAATTACGAGAATTTTATGAAGTCGGTCCGCCTGTTGGTGGAAGGCGTGGGAATTCCGGCGTCGCGCATGACCGTGTCAACGGCGGGGATCGTGCCCAGGATTTACGATTTCGGGCAGGAGGCGCTGCGGCCGAAGCTGGCGATTTCGCTGAACGGGTCCAATGACGCGTTGCGCAGCGAAGTGATGCCACTGAACCGGAAGTGGAAGCTCGCGGAGCTGATGAAGGCGGCGCGGGAGTTTCCGTTGCGGGCGCGGGAGCGGCTCACGTTTGAGTATGTTCTGCTGGCGGGGGTCAATGATGCTCCGGAGCAGGCGCGTGAGGTGGCGGAGCTGGTGCGCGGCATGCGGGCCAAAATGAATTTGATCGCGCTGAATCCGGGAACCGAGTTGGCGTACCGGACGCCCGAGCAAGAGCGGGTGGTTGGCTTTCAGAGCATTCTGGTGGCCGCCGGGATTCCGACCTTTGTGCGGCGGCCGCGGGGCCGCGACATTTTTGCGGCGTGCGGACAGTTGAAAAGGACGGTCGAAATCGTACCGACCGAGGATTCGAAATCCGCTCTGTCGTCCTGAGCGCAGCGAAGGACGACGGCCCCATGGATCGGAACTCGCAGGATTGGAACTGGCAGGATTGGAACTGGCAAGGGGATGAGATCTTTCGGTTCGCTCAGGTTGTCAATCCGAGCACGGAACCCTGTTCCTAACCAACTAGGAACTGCCAAGGGCCGCGACTCGACTGGGGATCGGGAACGAGCCGCTCTTCGAGGAACTGGTCGCGACTTGCAGCTCCATCCGGAATGCGGGGTTACCGGGAGTCGCCGGGCGCAACAGACGGCCGCCATGTTCTTCGACGATGCGGCAGCAGGCGCTCAGCGAAAGGCTGGAAGGCTTGTTTTCGCCATTCGAGTCGAGGAAGACCCACGGGAACGGGAGTGTTTGCGAGGAAGGATCGGCGGAAAAATCAAAGGAAGTGAAGTCGACCAGAACGAACTTACCCTGTTCGTGCGTGCGAACGAACAGCGTGCAGTAGGTTTCCCGATTGAGATGAACTCCGATCTGCCCGGCCAGGTGCATGCAGACGTGCAGAATCTGATTGGAGTCGGCAAGCACGTGGGAGAGCGAAGACGAGAGCTCAAGGCGGATCGATACGGATTCGGCCTCCAGTTGGGGAGCCATGAGGCGCCCCGCGGTTTGCAACACGGAATTGATGTCGACGACCGCCAGCCGGGCCGGAGCCTGACGAGCAAAGGTGAGCAGGCTGGCCACGAGCGCCGTCGTGCGTCGAACCTGCTCTCCGATTTGCGTGGCCAGGAGATGTTCTTCCGGGGGCAAGTCGGACGCGCTGAGCAGGTCGGAGTATCCGAGCATCGCGGTCAGCGGGTTGTTGATCTCATGGGCGGCTCCGCCCACCAACTGGCCGAGCGAGGCCAGCTTTTCAGATTGAATGAGCTTTTGCTGAAGGGCCTTGAGGTCGTCGAAAGAGCTGCGGGACCTTTCAAGAAATGTCGAAAGTTCATTCCGCAGCAGGCTTTGCCGCCAAAAAACCACGGTGCCCATCACCACCATGGTTAACAGGCTCGCAATAATGCGGAAAGCCCTGACCGGAGGCGAAAGTGTCGGGTCCAGTTCGGAGTGCATCGCCGCCCAGATGAGACTGAACAGAGCGAGCATGCTGAGACGGGTGATCCAGACCCCGATCAGAGGCCGCGATGGCTTCGGGCAGGACAGGTCGAGGCGGCGCGCGAGCAGGGGAATGGCACCCATCCAGGCCATCGAAACCGTCAATGGGATGTCGTACAGGCTGCCGCTGTAGTAAAGCTTGCGACCGATAGCCCAATTGGCGACGTAGGAACTGGAGGCATAGAGCGCGCTCGCGCCGAGCAGTTGCCCGTAAAGTTGCCGCCAGCCGCCGCGAGCGGTGCGGGCAAGGATCGCCAGCACAATCAGAAGCGCGAGCTTTTCCCTCAGATAGGAGAAATTGAAATTGGAGCTGTACACTGCTTCATCGACTTGAACGGTTTGCCAGGGGATGACGGTATATACGTAAACGAAGACCCACCAAATCAGGAGCAAGGCAAAGTCGAGCGGCCGTATGCGTTCATCCCGCTCGTCTTCCCGGAGATGAGGAAGCGCGGCCAGGGCTGCGATCATCGGCACCAGATGCAAGAACAAAACGATGTCGCCCAAAAACGGGTCGGGCACATCCTGACGTTTGATGACTTCAAAGTAGTTCCACATTCCCTGATAAGCGAGCCAGAACAGCATCCCCACGGTCATGAGAATCCAAAACAGCCTGATGTGGAGCGTGGGGCAGCGCGAGCGCGAGGTGTTCGGCAGGAACGCGGCCGTAGCGACCACCAGAAGCGCGCCCTGGATAAGGTCGCTGGCAAAAGTAAGGGGAGTGCCTCTTGACATGAGCAGAGATGCCGCGGTCTGCGCGATCACCAGCCCGATCAGTAAGGCGATCCAGAGTTTCGTGAGTCTGGCCAAGGCAAGCTACTCCGTGCTCTATTCTAGAGCCGGTGAAAGGCCGGATCGGCTTACCGGAGTAACCCGATGCGGGCACCGAAAGGAACCCCGGAGTTCTCGTAGATAACACGGCGATCCACGACGATAAACGACGATCGACGACGACACGCGACTGGCCGCGTCGCTGGCCGTGTCCCATGAGGACCGGGAGAAGCCCGAGTCTTCGGACTTAGAGGCCAAAGAAGTTTTTGGCGTCGCCCGAGCGAGCCTTTGATAAGAATTTTCCTGCCACCGTCGAGGCGGGAGTTAGAAGCGAGAATCGATGAACAAAGATGCTCATGGAGTTTGGCTCAGATTGCCTTTAGAATTCGCTCAACGACCATGAGTCTTTTGTCCTGGATGATTCCTCAATACCGGGATCTATGGCGCTTCCGGGCGCCGCTCAGCGCGAGCGAAATCCGGCGCACGGAGCGTTGGCTGGCGACCGCCCGGGTGGCGCTGACGATTGCGGCGGAGTTCGCCCTGTGGATGGAGCCGGCGCGGGGGCTGGTGTATTCGCCGTGGCTCTACTGGCTGCTGACCGTGTACCTGGTGCACTCGGTGGTGGTGATGTTGCTGGTTCGCTTCCGGCCCCAGTCGACCAAGGCTTTTCGTCTGGTCGTGCACGCGGCGGACATTCTCTGGCCGGTGCTGATCTCGTTGTTCGTTCCGGCGCAACGGGGACAATTCTTTCTGTTCTTCGTGTTCGTAATGGCCGCTGCCGCTTATCGCTGGGGACTGTGGGCGACGGTTGCCACCTCGGCCACCGCCGTCGCACTGCTCGAAGCCGAAGCCTTAGCGGTGCGGAGCGGGCTCGAACCGGCCGCGGATCGATGGCTACAGCACTTGCATATGGCGCCGCTCGGGCTGAGCGTGCGGGAATTGGATCCGCAGCAGTTATTCATGAGTTCGGTGTACCTGATTGTGCTCGGATTCTTATTGGGTTTCATGTCGGAGAACCAGAAGAAGATGAGAGCGGAGCGCACCGTGATCATGCGCGTTCTCAGTTCAACCCGCGTGGAGGCGGGACTTACCGGGACCATGCAGCAGATTCTCGGGGAGGTCATGAACATCTACGGTGCGCGCCGTATGCTCAGCGCCTCGCAGGAAACGCACAGTTATCGGGTCTTTCTGGCCGAGCTCGGTCGGGGCGAAAATGGCAGCGGAGCGCTGCGCTGGCGCGAGGCATTGCCCGAAAACGAAAAGGTGTATCTGTTTGACTCGACGGCGGACGCGGCCTACGCGTCGCGCACCGGCAAGGGTTTTCAGACCGTGCTGCTCGATCGCGACGGAAAGCGGCTGAAAGATGTAAGCACCGACTTCGTGGACGCGCTGGCGGGCCTTGAAAAGTTTGAGGCCATGGCTTCGGTGCGCCTGATCTTTGGGACCGACTGGTCGGGGCGGGTGTTCCTGTTTGATCCGAAGATGATGGGGCAACCGGATGAGGAATTGCGCTTCTTGCAGGAGTTCGCGCAGCAGGTGGCACCGGCGATTTACAACGTGTATCTGATGCGGCGCCTGCGGGAGCGGGCGGGGGCGCTCGAGCGGGCGCGCTTCGCGCGCGAGCTTCATGATGGAGCGATTCAGTCGCTGATCGCTGTCGAAATGCAGTTGGACGTGCTGCGGCGCCAGTCGGGGACGCAGGCCCCGGTGGTGAACGCCGAACTGGGGCGGATCCAGAAATTGCTGCGCGAAGAAGTTCTGAAGTTGCGCGAACTGATGCAGGCCATGAAGTCGTTTGAAGTGAATGCGGACCGTCTGCTCGGTTTCATTTCCGACACGGTCGAGCGCTTTCGGCGCGAGACCGGGATCGCAGCGGAGTTCGTCAGCGAACTGGAGCGCGTCGATCTGCCCCCGAAGGTCTGCCGGGAACTGGCGCGCATTGTGCAGGAGAGCCTGGTGAACGTGCGCAAGCACAGCGGCGCGCATCATGTTCTGGTGCGATTGGCGCAGCGGGCGGGCAATCTGCAATTAACGGTTGAGGACGACGGGAAAGGATTTGCTTTTGCCGGAAGGCTCACGGACGCAGAACTGGAGACCCCGGGTAAGGGGCCGGCGGTGATCCGGGAACGCGTTCGTCTTCTGGCGGGCGAACTCACGATAGAATCGACTCCGGGGCACGGCGCCCGGCTGGAAGTCAGAATTCCACCGGCGAGAAAGGCCGATCATGGATAGGTCAACCACCTATAAGCCAAGTATGGATAAGCCAAGTATGGATAAGACGAGCATGGACAAGGCGGGCGCGGATAAGGCGAGCTTGGACAAGCCGAGTATCGAGAAACGGACTCATCCGATCCGCATCGTGATTGCCGACGATCACCCCATTTTCCGCGACGGGCTGCGGCGCCTGCTCGAATCAGAAGGCGACATGAAAGTCGTGGGCGAAGCCTGCGACGGCCTCGAGGCGGTCAAAATGGCGACCCAGATCAAGCCCGACATCCTGCTGCTCGATCTCGCGATGCCGCACCACACCGGCCTCGACGCGCTGCGCGACCTGAGCACTCGTGCCGGCGGGGCGGGACCGGTTCGCATCATTTTGCTCACCGCGGCGGCGGAAAAAAAACAAGTGGTCGAGGCTTTGCAGTTGGGAGCGCGCGGCGTGGTGCTGAAGGATTCTGCCACCCAGTTGCTGCTTAAAAGCATCCGGGTGGTGATGGCCGGAGAGTACTGGGTGGGGCGGGAAAGTGTCTCGAATCTGGTGCAGTATCTGCGCAACCTGATGCAGAGCACGAACGAGGAAACGAAGCAGAAAAAGTTCGGGCTGACGCCGCGGGAACTGGAGATTGTCTCGGCCGTGGTCGCGGGTTATGCCAACCGCGAAATCGCCGAATACTTCAAAATCAGCGAGGATACGGTGAAGCATCACCTCAGCAACATCTTCGATAAGCTCGGAGTCTCGACCCGGCTGGAGCTCGCGCTGTTTGCCGTGAACCAGGGACTTCCGCTGAAAACCATTGTGTAATCAATAATCTAACTAGACATCGGGGGTTCGTCGTAGCACCATGGTGCTATGCAAGGTCACAGGTGTGCCATTGGGGCGGAGCGTCAATTCGCGATATTCTAACAATCACACGAGGCGAACTACTGTTCCGAGAAAAGATTCAAGCTCGGGGCGCGTCTTCGAGGGGGACAAAAAGTGATTAAGAAAATCCATCAACTTTGGTCAGAGGAGAGCGGTCAGGACGTTGCCGAGTACGCGGTAATGCTGGCAGTGATTCTCGTGATCGTGATTGGTACGGTCCGATTGATCGGCGGCAACGCCAACAACGTGTTCTCGCAAGTGCAGAGCAGCATACAGAATTAAGTCGTTAAGACCGAGTCCCGCTGCGTCTGGCAACGGGCTTTCCCTGATGTTTTCTGCGGTTCTCTCCCGCTGCAAACTACTTGCGCGAAATAACCGAGGACTCGACTCGCCTTCGGCTGTTTAGCGATTGGCTGCGAGCGGCGCCGGTTTCAGGCAGCTTCGAACAGTGTCCGAACCCTAGCGCCGACCGGGCGTCGTCGAGCGCTTCCTGTCTGCCACAAGCCCACAAGCCCCCTTACTGGCCCGGAGCTGCCGCGGTTTTTTCCGGTGCCGCTTTGTCCGGCGCGGTCGTGCCGAGCCTGGTGAGGAACGGGAAGAAGGGCGTGACTTCGAAAGGCATCTTCTCGGCCGCCGTGGCGACGGCGACGGGCTTGGTCTTGACCAATTCGAGCTGATCGTTCCATGGGTCGACCCTGACCCGGCCGCCAAGCGGAAGCGCTGCGATCTGATCAACCTTCTTGGGGTCGAATTGGGGCGAGCCGGTCATCAAAGACGACATCTTGGTGGCGTCGCCGTTGAGCAGGCTCTCGCCCAGATGCCCGCGGATCAGGTTCTTCAGTTGCGGAGCGCGCGCCTGGACTGCTTTGAGGAACAAACCAGCATTCGCCAGCTTATCCTTGTAAGGGGAGTTGTTGAGCAGTTCGATGGCTTTTTTGTCAGCGGCTTCTTCTTCGGCATGATCGCGCGAGAAGTCCATGCGCTCGAAAGTCCGCTCGTCCGGAAAAAACATCCGATCGTTGAAGGCGAGCTTGGTATTGAGCTGATGGCCGAGCACGATGTGCGCAAGTTCGTGAGTCAGAATCATGGCCAACGATGCCTCGTCGGGCAGCACGTCAATCATGCCGCGGCTCACCACGATGGTATGGCCAATCGTGAAGGACTCAAGCGGGGTAGTCATGAGCACGCGGCACTCGACCTCGGGCTGAATGTCGAGGTTGTTGGTTACCATCATGTTATTGACCACGGTCTGCAGCACCTTGTCGACTTCACCTTTGGGCGCGAGCAGGCCGATCTGCTGCAACCGGTCGACCACGTTGAGCTCAGCCTGACGTTCCCAGGCGCGCTGGGCTTCGATCGGGGTAGCGTCCTGCGCTTTCTGACTCTGGTCCTGCACCGACTGCGGGGCATCGACGGTGATTTCAGTGAACTCGGAGTTACGGCGAAAATCCTTCAGGTTGTAGCCCCAGAGCCGGGTTTGCGCCTTGTAATGCAGCGTCTGGCCCAGGCGATATTTGAGATCGGACTCCTCGGAATAAATCAGCGAAGGCAGCCACACGCCGGGACGGAGGTTCTGGCGCCAGCTGTCAAAATGCAGGTAATAACTGGATCGCGGATGCGGAGAATAGGTCCCGTTGAAGCGGACGATATTGTAATCCTGGTCCTCGATCCAGATCCGGCCGAGGAACCGGCCCTTGCCCGAGTCCTTCTTGGGGGCGACGTCCATGACGATGCAGCGCACTTCGCCCAGGAACTCGCGGCGCACGAAAGTAAAGTCGTAATACTTGCGCTGAAAATCCTCATCGAGGATCACCATCTGCGCGAACCCGAGCGGCAGGAACTTCATGGAATAAACGTTGCTCAATTTGCTGAGCATGCGTTTGCCGAGCCCGGCCGTGGTGGGCGAGGTGAAAGTGCGGTCATCGGTGCCGTCGCTCATATCGAGACGGCCCAGAAAGTACACATCGCTTGTGGGGACGGGAGCGTCGAGGTCTTTGTCTTCCTTCAGGTTCTGGAGGTAGGTTTCTACCAGCGGATGAAGCTGCTTCATCTGCGCCATGAAGAAATGCTCGCGCTCAACCGCCCGATCGACCACCTGATCGAAGCTGCCGGCGACGACGCTGGTTTGTTCGGCGGCTGCATCGCGGTTCGAAAGCTGCGGTTCGGGCGTAGTCTGGGCGAACGAGGCCTGGGTGAACAATGACGCAAGGCAGCAGGCCAGGACGATCGTGAAGAATTGAAATCGGGGGCGAAACATTTGTTCCATTCTACCTAGGATGCATGTCCAAGGGGTAACCTTATGATGCCAGCTGAAACTCAATGTGCAACACCGCCTGGGAATCAGCGGGTTGGCCGTCCTTCAGGGCGGGTTTGAACTGAATTTTCTCCGCCGCGCGAACCGCGGATTCATCCAGTCCGTGACCGAGACCGCGCACCACGCGCACGACTCGAATCTGCCCGGTGGCCGAAAAGACGACCTCGAGCAGAACCTCACCCTCAATTTTGAGCTGCCGTCCTTCATCGGTGTAAACCGGGCGGGGCTTGAAGGTGATCTCAACCGGCAAGGTTTTCACCGCGGATTCAGCGGCTTTCGCCTTCGGCTGAGAGGCGGGCGCGACGTCGGCATCTCCGAAAGCGCCCTGGCGAACCGCCGCGCGCGAGCCAGAAACCCCGGAGCCATCGCCGGTCGCTACGCCACTGCCAAAGCCGGTGCTTGCGACTACGCCTCGGGCGCCGTGCGCTCCTCCCGTGCCGTTGCCGTAGCCAGGGCCCGCTGGCATATCGAACGAGCCTGCCTGCGCAATCGTAATCGGATGGCCATGAGTATCTTGATTCGGCACCCCGTTCGGATCGCCGAAACCACCCGTCTGTACTTTCGCAGGAGCAGCCGCAATGGTTGGCGTGGCCGAGCTGCCCGTCGAGAACACATTCGTTTTGACCGGCGCCCTGGGGATGACGGGCTTCACGTCGAGCGGAAGCTCCTTCGGGGTAGCCTGCGCGACTTTCGGCGCTTGCTCCTCGGGAACAGGAGGCTTTTTCTGGACCAGTTCAGCGGGAACGCGCATGGCTTCGGGTCGCGGCTCGACCGGCTCCGCGATCTTTGGAACCGGGGCAGGAAAATGCTTGACCGGGGCCGGAGTATCTGGCACCGGTGGTGGCGTGCTGACCAGGCTGACAAAGTGATAGTCGCGGTCCCTCGGCTCGAGCACATCGGGGTTCAAGATGGAAGTAATCACAACGAACACCACGATCAGCGACTGCACGCCGTAACCAAAAATAAACTTCTCCCAGCGAGTCCGAGGCTCGGGAAGGAGACCTAAGGTCAACTGTGAAGCGTAGGAATCCATGGACAGCACCTCGTGTAACTATCTGCTTAACGCGTCCGAAAAAAGTGGTCAATCCCACCAACGTGCAAGTAGGACCCGCTGAGGAACGGGCCTGAGGACGCCACCTCACTTCAGTGAAGTGCACGCAGAAGGCCATTTTCGACGACACCTCTTCACAGCTAAGATGCCGTCAAGCGGCCACTTACGTTAGGAAAACTCTATCCTAACAGACCGCAAGACCACAGCTGCAAAGTTTTTCCTACACGGGGAAGGGAAAATTTGTGGGTAAGGGGGAAGATTTTGCCTTTGGCCGAACGCGCCACCGAAACTAGCCGGGCGGCGGCCAACTCGCGGCGCCAGAGGGCCTTCGCCCGAGGCAATCCTAATCTTCTTCTGCTTCGTCCAGCTTGATGCGGAGGGATTTGAGAAACTTCAGATCCTGATCGCTGATCTTGAGCTCGGCGTTGGTGCTGAGCGAGCGCGCGGAGACCAGGGAAGTCTGGTCGGCGTTCTGTTCGCCCTGCTTGCTGACGCCGATGGTGGCCTCGAGGACGAGGAAAATATCGTAACCGCCTTCCTTGATCCGGGCCACGACCTCGGCGATCGATTCGGAATCGGAAAGAGACTCGTTGATCGCTTCCCCGAGTTCCTTCATGAGCTGCTTCAGTTGCTGATCCACGAGTCCCCCTCGAATCGGACGCCGCTGAGGGCCGTACATCGCCGAGTGACGATGACCCCGCCCCGCCCTCATTGTACGCCCGCTCACTGCTAAAATCGACTGTTACTAACCGACTAATGCCAATGGTCGACCGCAGCCGCCGCTCATGATCGATAGCCAAGTGGTGAAAAAAATTGCGCTGAGTATCCGTGCGGCCCTCAAGGTGGTTGTCAGCACAGTGGAGCGCAGCCGTACGGGCCGTGCTGCACTGGCCGGGATGCGCCAGACCGCCCGTTCTTTCGGTCGGGTGCTGCATCAACTCTGGCTGGAAGTGACCGGATTCACCTTCTTGGCGATGGCCGCGGTCGGGGCCATCGCGGGCGTGCGCGAGTACGGGAAGTATCAATCCGGCCACGCCGCCGGACCGGGGCGGTTGCTGCTCGCGGTGTGCTTCACGGTTACCTTTACCTGGTTCGGGCTGAGTTCGTTCTGGCGGGTGAAGCGAAAAAGTTAACAGCCACGAGCCACGAGTTGCTAGTTGCGAGCTACGAGCTAGGCCCTTTGGAACAGGCCGGGAAACTTCCGGAAAGAAGCGCAACATCATGGCCAAGCTAGATCTAAATTTGAATCGAAAGACGTCCGATCCCGCAGCCAAGCCGGTTACCGCTCTCCCGGCCGAACAGACGTCTTCGCATATCGCTGTACGACCCCTCTATACCCCTGCCGATCTTGCCGCGTTCGACTGGAACTACGACCGCAACGTGGGGTATCCGGGAGAATTTCCCTACACCCGCGGCGTGCAGGCCACCATGTACCGCGGGCGCCTGTGGACCATGCGCCAGTATGCGGGCATGGGTGATGCCGAGGAGTCGAACAAGCGCTACAAGTATCTGCTCGCGAACGGAACCACAGGCCTATCGGTGGCCTTTGATTTACCGACGCAGATTGGCCTTGATTCCGACCATCCGCTGGCGGTCGGAGAAGTTGGCAAAGTCGGCGTGGCCATTGATTCGGTCGAAGACATGCAGCGGCTGTTCGATGGCATCGATCTGACCGCGATTTCAACCTCGATGACCATCAATGCTACGGCGTCGATTCTGCTGGCGTTGTATGTGGCCGTGGCCAGGCGGCAGGGCAGGGACATTCGCAAGCTCTCGGGCACGGTGCAGAACGATGTGCTCAAGGAGTACATCGCGCGTGGAACCTACATTTATCCGCCGCAGCAGGCGATGCGCATCATTACCGATCTGTTTGCCTGGACCAACGAGTTCGTGCCGGAGTGGAACACGATCTCGATCTCGGGGTATCACATGCGCGAGGCGGGATCGACGGCGGTGCAGGAAGTCGCCTTCACGCTCGGAAACGGGATCGCCTATGTCGAAGCGGCGATTCGAGCCGGACTCGATGTCGACAAGTTCGCACCGCGGCTCTCGTTTTTCTTCAACGCGCACAATAACTTTCTCGAGGAGGTCGCGAAGTTCCGCGCCGCGCGCCGGATGTGGGCGAAAATCATGCGCGAGCGATTCAAGGCGAAGAATCCAAGGTCGTGGATGCTGCGTTTCCACACGCAAACGGCCGGTTCCACGCTAACGGCGCAACAGCCGGAGAACAACATCGTGCGGACGGCCATCCAGGCGATGGCGGCCGTGCTCGGCGGAACCCAATCGCTGCATACCAATTCCTATGATGAAGCGCTGGCGCTTCCGACTGAAGCCTCGGCGCGAATCGCGTTGCGCACGCAGCAGGTCGTTGCCTTCGAATCGGGTGCGCCGCAGACGGTCGATCCGCTGGCCGGATCGTACTACGTCGAATCGCTGACCAGCGAAATCGAGAAGCGGGCGGTCGACTATCTGGAAAAAATCGAAGCCATGGGCGGCATGCTCAAGGCCATCGAACGCGGATACGTGCAACAGGAAATCCAAAAAGCCGCCTACGAATATCAGCAAGCGGTTGATCGGCAAGAAGCGGTCGTGGTCGGCGTGAACCGCTTCCAGATGGAAGAGGAGAAAGCGGTGCCGATCCAGCGCATCGACCCGGCGCTCGAGCCGAGACAGGTGGAGCGGTTGGCAGCGCTACGGGCCAAGCGCAATCACGAAACCTGGCAGGCCGCGGTCCGCGCGGTTGAAGACACGGCGCGCTCGGGAGACAATCTCATGCCTCGGATCCTCGCCGCAGTGGAGGCGAACGCGACGGTCGGCGAAATCTCAGACGCCATGCGGAAGGTGTACGGGGAGTATAAGGAGACAGTAGTGATTTAGTCCCCGGGTGGGCCTTAGACGTTCGCCATTTTGTAGCCGCAGGCGGTGCGGCAGCCTTCGCAATAGAGCAGGCCGTCGACGCAAAGGCGAATGTCGAGTTGGGATTGGCACAGCGCGCAGTACTTTTCGCACCAGCAACTGGCCTCAGGCCGCTCGCATTGGGCACAGACGATGACACGGCCTACTACCGGCCTTGAGGACATGCTTAAAGTTTAGTGCGGCCGAGGCCGGGAAGAAATGTAACCGAAGTCACAGGAGCCAGGCAGCTGGTGTCAGGTCCTAAGGTCCCCGGTCTTCCCCGGTCTGAGGTCTTCCCCGGTCTCCGGTCTTCCCCGGTCTAAAGGTCTGAGGCCTGACACCTAAGACCTGGCGCCTGTTCCTGTGTTAACTTAGTCAGTTCCAAGCTCCGGCGGCCCAGCCACTGTCTCGGAGCAAGACGCCTGACCGAGGTTCTGATTGTCCGTTGTCGAAGCTAACCCCGCTGTTCCGAAAGTTGTCCGTAAGACCGCGCTGAACGCCGTCCATCGCCAGATGGGCGCGAAGATGGTCGACTTCAACGGCTGGGACATGCCCGTCGAATACCCTTCCTCGATCGGTTGCGGCGTGGTTGCCGAGCACCTGGCGGTGCGCACCGGCGTCGGCATTTTTGACGTCAGCCACATGGGCGACATCCGCCTGGCTGGCCGTGAGGCGCTGGCCGCCGTGCAGCATATTTCGATGAATGACGCATCGCGGCTGGCGATCGGGCAAGCGCAATATTCGGCGCTGCTCTATGCGCAAGGAACGTTCGTCGATGATGTGATCGTTCACCGTCTGGGCGACGATGAATATCTACTCGTCATCAACGCGGGCACGCGCGAAAAGGATTTCAACTGGGTGCGCGACAATACCGAGCAATTTGACTGCAAGGTTCGAAATCTCTCGGATGACTTCACGCAGATCGCGATTCAGGGTCCGAGGGGTGTTGATGAGCTCGAAAAGCTGACCGACGCCGACCTGGGCGCGGTGAAGTTCTACTGGGTGACGCACGGCACGGTATGCGGCCTGAGCAATATCCTGATTGCCCGGACAGGTTACACCGCCGAAGACGGATTCGAGATTTACATCCCGTCGGACGAACCGACGAGCGCGCGCGTCTGGTACGAGATTCTGGCGGCGGGCAAGGAATTCGGCGCGGTTCCCTGCGGCCTGGGTGCGCGCAACACGCTGCGCCTGGAAGGCAAGCTGCCGCTCTACGGCCATGAAATTTCGGACACAATCAACGTCTGGCAAGCGGGACTGGATCGTTTCTGCAAGATGGAGAAGCCGGATTTTATCGGGCGCTCGGCACTCGAGAAGGCGAAAGCCGAGGGCGTAAAGAGCACTTTGGTTGGGCTCGAGATGGTCGACCGGGGCATCGCGCGCGACCAATATCGGGTGCTCGACGACCAAGGACGCGAGATTGGCTACGTCACCAGCGGTTCTCCGGCACCGTTTCTGAAAAAGAACATTGCGCTCGCCTATCTCCGGCCCGAATATGCCGCGATCGGGTCGACTGTAAAAGTAGAAATCCGCGGGCAGGGTGTGCGAGCGCAAGTCGTGCCGACGCCGTTTTATAAACGTCCGAAAAAAGCAGCATAGCGAAAAAGCGAGGAGCCAGGAGCGAGAAGCCGATGTCCTACCCAACCGACCGCAAATACACCAAAGAACACGAGTGGATCACCGCCGACGGCACCATTGGCATCACCAACCACGCCCAGGATTCGCTCGGCGACATCGTGTTCGTCGAATTACCGAAGGCGGGCGCAGAGCTCACCCAAGGCAAGCCCTTTGGCACGGTGGAGTCGGTGAAGGCCGTCTCCGATTTGTACGCGCCGGTCTCGGGAACGGTCACGGCCGTGAATGACGCCCTCGCGACGGCTCCCGAGCAAGTGAACAAGGATGCTCACGGCGCTTGGATGATCAAGATCAAGGTGAAGGATCCGGCCGAGGTGAACGCGCTGCTGTCGGCGGCGGACTATGAAAAATTTGCGAGCGAAGAGGCGGGAAGCTGAGAAACGTTGCAGAGCTCAGAGGTCAGACTGCAGAGGTAAAACCCTCGGGCTTCAGCGGCAATCGACGGGGCCAAGCTTTTCAATTCCGCAATCCGACCTCTGAGCTCTGTGACCGCCTTCAAGATTGTTCCCGAATGCAACAATCGAAAAGGCCTCATCCCACATCGAATAAAGGTTCCTATGAGATATCTGCCTAAGTCTCCCGCGGATCGCGCCGCCATGCTACGGGCGATCGGAATCCGCTCCATCGATGACCTTTTCGCGCCGATTCCAGCCGAGTACCGGCTGACGCGCGATCTCGCTGTTCCGCGGCAAATGGCGGAGTCCGAAATTGTCGACTGGTTCAAGCAACGCGCCAAAGAAAACGGCGAAGGCTATACCAGCTTTCTCGGAGCCGGAGCTTACTTCCATTACCGGCCGGTGGTGATCGATGCGCTCGTACAACGAGGCGAATTCCTGACGTCCTACACCCCGTACCAGGCGGAATTTGCGCAGGGCACGCTGCAGGCGATCTTCGAGTTCCAGACCATGATCTCGGAGCTCACGGGCATGGATCTGGCGAATGCCTCGATGTATGACGGCTCGACCGGCGCGGCTGAGGCCGTGATGATGGCGGTCCGAGTCACGGGCAGGCATTCGGCGGTGATTGCGCGCAACCTGCATCCCGAGTACCGGGAAGTACTGAACACCTACGCGACCCATCAGGCGATTCCCCAGAAGCTGGTTGGCTTCACAAGCTCGGGGCAAATCGATCTTAAGGAACTCGAGAAGCTGGTGGGCGAGGATACGGCGTGCGTGCTGATTCAGTCGCCGAACTTCTTTGGGACGATCGAGGACGTCGAAGCGATTGCCGAGATTGCACACCGGCGCGGAACGCTGCTGATTGTGTCGATCGCCGAAGCGGTGTCGCTCGGAATCGTCGAGCCGCCGCGCACCGCAGACATCGTGGCCATGGAAGCGCAGTCGTTCGGAGTGCCGCTCGGCTTCGGCGGTCCCTACTGCGGCGTGCTCGCGACGAAAGAAAAATTTGTCCGGCAGATGCCGGGGCGCTTGGCCGGCCAGACCGTCGACAAGAACGGCAAGCGTGGATTCGTGCTGACGCTGGCGACGCGCGAACAGCACATCCGGCGCGAGAAGGCGACCTCCAACATTTGCACCAACCAGGCGCTGGTCGCGCTCATGGTGAATATCTTCATGACCGTGTACGGCAAGGTTGGGTTGAGAGAACTGGCGAAGCAGAACCTGGCGAAAGCCGCCTACGCAGCCGACCAATTCAGCAAACATGCCAAGGTGCTGTTTGCCGGTGCGCCGCGATTCAACGAATTCGTGGTTCAGACCGGCGAAGATCCGTACGCCATCAACTCCCGGCTTCTCGGACACAAAATTGTCGGCGGTCTGCCGCTTGAAAAGTTCTATCCCGAGCTCGGTCACGCGGCTCTGTGGTGCGCGACGGAATTGACCACGCGTTCGATGATCGACACCGCGGTCGGCCTCGTCGCCGAGAGCGAAACTGCGGTTCGAGCTGTGCATCGGGAGCGACAGAAGAGAGAGTCGGAAGAGATTGAAGAAAAAGAGGTGACGCGATGAAGCACATCACACGCAAAGCCACGCGCCACATCAGCCAGAACGAAGGCCTGATCTTCGAGAAGTCGTCGCCCGGCAAAGCCGCCTGGAAGTTGCCGCCGCTCGATGTTCCGGAAGTCGATACCGCGGAGCTGCTCGGCAGGCAGGAACGCAAGGATTTGGGCGATATGCCCGAAGTCAGCGAAATCGAAATCATCCGCCACTTTACGCGCCTCTCGACCTGGAATTACGCCATCGATCTCGGCATGTATCCGCTCGGCTCCTGCACCATGAAGTACAACCCGCGCGTCAACGAGTCGGTCGCGCGCATCGAGGGGCTGGCCAACGCGCATCCCTATCAAGCCTTTTGCTCGGAGAGTATCTCGCAGGGCGCTTTGCAAATCATGAAGACGCTGAGCGATTGCCTGCTCGAGATTACCGGCATGGACGCGATCACCTTGCAGCCGGCCGCGGGCGCGCAAGGCGAACTCACCGGATTGCTGATGGTGCGCGCCTATCACGAGTCCAAAGGCAACGCGCGCAAAAAAATTCTCATTCCCGACTCCGCCCACGGCACCAATCCGGCGACGGCGGCAACCGTAGGCTACGCGGTCGAAAATCTGAAGTCGAACGACCGCGGCATGGTCGACGTGGCGGCGCTCGCGGCGCAGATGAATGAAGATGTAGCGGCGCTGATGGTGACCAATCCGAATACGCTCGGCGTTTTCGAGCAGGAGATTCACAAGATCGCCGACCTCATGCACGACAAAGGCGGCCTGCTCTACATGGACGGCGCCAACATGAACGCTCTGGTCGGAAAAGCGCGGCCCGGAGATTTCGGAGTTGACGTCATGCACCTGAATCTCCACAAGACCTTTTCGACGCCGCATGGCGGAGGCGGTCCGGGATCGGGGCCGGTCGCGGTGAAAAAAATTCTTGCGCCGTTTCTGCCAACGCCGGTCGTCGTTACCAAGCCCGATGGCACGCTGGGCTTTGAATTCAACCGTCCCCAGTCGGTTGGGCGCGTGCGGGCCTTCTACGGAAATTTCGGAATGTTCATTCGTGCACTCGCCTACATCTTCGCCAACGGTCCCGATGGCCTGCGCCAGACCACCGAAGACGCGGTGCTCAACGCCAATTACATTCGCAAGGGACTCGAAGGAGTCTACGACCTGCCCTATTCGACGCCGTCGATGCATGAAGTCGTTTTCAGTGACAAGGTGCAGTCGAAGAAGGGCGTCAAGACGATGGACCTGGCGAAACGCCTGATCGATTACGGATTCCATCCCTACACGACCGCGTTCCCGCTGATCGTTCCCGGGGCGCTCATGATCGAGCCAACCGAGAGCGAGCCGAAAGAAGAACTGGATTTGTTCATCGAAGCGATGAAATCGATTGCGGAAGAAGTGGAAGAAGATCCGCAATTCGTGCTCGACGCCCCGCACAACACGCGCATCTCGCGCTTGGACGAAACCGCTGCGGCGCGCAAGCCCGTGCTGCGCTGGAAGCCCTGATCCTCGGGCCATCGGGGTGTCCAAGGCCATCCGGTCACCGAGAACGCCTTGCGCGCGCTTGCGGTGTCGTTTTCGGGGCTGAATCGCCCGCGTCGTTGCTGCGCAGGGAGCGAGGGCCTCGCCTTGTTAGAATCAGCTAAAGTCCCACCCTATGCCCGACGATGCGGCCAACTCGGCAAGCGCCCGCCAACTGGCTGAGCACCACTACTACGCCGCGCTCGACCTGGTTCTCGAAGGCCACCACGAAAAGGCGGTCGCAGAGTACCAACTGGCGGTGGCGGCCGATCCAAAGTTCACCGATGCGCTGCATGGGCTGAGCCGGGCGCTGCAGGACCTCAGCCGCTTCGACGAAGCGATCGTGGTTGCCCAACAAATCTCCCAGATCGATCCCGACGACATTCTGGCGCATACCAGCCTCTCGATCCTGTATCAGAAGAAGGGAATGGTTCCTGAGGCCGAGGCGGAAGGAAACAAGGCGCGCGTGCTCGGATGGAAGCAGCAGTTGAAGAAGGGAAGTGGATGAAGGCTTTCGGGATGGGCGCGACCTAAGCCACTGTCGAAGCCCGGTGAGGTCGTCGATTCAGCCACCGATTTCCGGTCGGACCTGCGGAAGGGGATCGGTTGGGGCGGTTGGGATTGGGTTCTTGTGAACTCAGCCGCCAATTGCGTAAACTGACGCTCATGACCGAGGATCGGGTTGCAACCTTCTCCAGCATCGAACATTCGACCGGTGAGGATTGGGCGCTCATCGCTACCGATTTCATGAAATATGCCGGGCGGCTCCCCCAACGCATCGTCGACCATTTGAAGCTGTTGGACGGCGACTTTGGTGGCTTTCCGGTGGACCGCTTGCATCACTCGCTGCTCGCCGCGACCCTCGCCATGCAAGACGGCCGCGACGACGAGTTCGTGGCCTGCGCGTTATTGCACGACATTGGGGACACGCTCGGAACCTTCAACCATCCTGACATTGCTGCCGCGATCCTCAAGCCGTTCGTTTCCGAAGAAAATCATTGGATGGTCGAAAAGCACGGCATTTTTCAGGGCTACTATTTCTTTCACCACATCGGCATGGACCGCAATATGAGGGAGCAGTTCCGCGGGCACCCGCATTTTTCTCGTACGGCGCATTTCTGCGAGAAGTACGATGGACCCGCTTTCGACGCCAAGGCAGAGTGCTTCCCGCTGGCGGCCTTTGAACCGGTGCTTCAGCGCGTGTTCGCGAAGCCGAAGAACTCGATCTACCGCGCCAGTAACCCTTAGAACTCCGCGCATTCCTTGCCTTCTGCGGTAAAATTGATCCATGCGAGAAGTTGTCGTGGTTTCTTCCGTCCGCACTCCGGTGGGCCGCGCGTTCAAGGGTACGCTGCGGGCTACGCGTCCTGATGAAATGGCAGCGGTTGCGATCAAGGGCGCGCTCGATCGCGTGCCGGCGCTTGATCCGAAGGAAATCGAAGACGTAATTCTCGGCTGCGCCATGCCCGAAGGCGAGCAGGGAATGAACGTGGCTCGCATCGCCTCGCTACGCGCGGGGCTGCCGGTTGAAGTGTCGGCGGTGACTATCAATCGCTTCTGCTCGTCCGGGTTGCAGGCGATCGCCATGGCGGCGGAGAGCATTATGAGTGGCCGCGCCGAGGTGATGGTGGCGGGCGGGACCGAATCGATGTCGATGATCCCCATGGGCGGAAATAAGATTTCGCCGAACCCATGGCTGGTGGATCATCATCCCGAGAGTTATCTTTCGATGGGGCTGACGGCAGAGCGGGTGGCGTCGCGTTTCAACATCACGCGCGAGCAGTGCGACCAGTTTTCGCTGCGCAGCCATCAGAAGGCGCTCGCGGCGATCGCCGCTGGTAAGTTTGAAGAAGAAACGGTCGCGGTTCCGGTGAGCTTCACCACTCCGAATGGATCGAAGCCGAAAAGACAGGAGATCAGTTTCCAAGTGGACGAGGGCCCGAGAGCCGACACATCGATCGAGGCTTTGGGCGCACTGAAGCCCGCGTTTCACCTGAAGGGCGTGGCCACGGCGGGCAATTCTTCGCAGATGTCGGATGGCGCGGCGGCGGCTGTGCTGATGTCGGCCGAGCGGGCTAAGGCCCTGGGCATCGCTCCGCTGGCCCGATACGTCGCGTTCGCTACCGCCGGATACAAACCGGAAGAGATGGGGCTGGGGCCGGTGTTCGCCATCCCGAAAGCATTGAAACTGGCGGGGTTGAAGCTCTCCGACGTTGACGTGATTGAGCTGAACGAGGCCTTCGCGGCGCAGGCGCTGGCGGTGATCGAGGAAGCCGGGCTTGATCTGGAGCGCGTGAATCCGAACGGAGGAGCGATCGCTTTGGGGCATCCTTTGGGATGTACCGGGGCTAAGCTGACCGCCAGCGTGATTCGCGAACTGAAGCGGCGCAAAGGCCGCTACGGCATGGTGACCATGTGCGTCGGCGGCGGGATGGGCGCGGCGGGGATCTTTGAAAGCCTGTCCTGAACCCTGCCACTCACTTTTTACTCAAGAATTATGTTCTCGGGACGCTGTTTTGCGGTATGCTCTGCTGTCGCGTTACGTTCGAATAAATAGAGCGATAAGGATTTTCCCCGATTCCTTCAGTCGGTTAGGAGGTGCTCTATGCGGCTCTCCGGTCTGTTCGTGGTTTCTGTTCTGTTCCTCTCAGCAACTCTTGTGGCCCAGCATTCCTCGGGCGGCGGTGGATCGAGTTCCGGGGGCTCGCACGGCTCTTCGGGAGGGTCTAGTTCATTCGCCAGTTCGGCGGGCAGCTTTAGTTCGAGAGGCTCGGGTTCGAAGGTTGCCGCGGCCAATGGGTCGCCATCGTCCAGCAGGGTAAGCACCACGCAGCAAACGAAGGGGTCTTCGTCGTTTTGGCATCCTTTCCTGAAGCAGAAGCCGGTTCAGAGCGCGGGACTCAAGACGGCGACTCCGTGTTTTAAGGGGCGATGCGCGGTCTGCCCGGGCGGACAGTCGCGCAACGGCAACGGCGCATGTGGAGCCGTGGTCAACGCGTGCTCGGCCGGGCAATACTTTTCTTGCGGCCGGTATAACGATTGCAGCCTCTTGGCGCAGCAACTGGCGAACCAGAAAGAGCAGATGCAGAGTCAAAGTGACTTCGGCCAAAGCCTGCGTTATCGGCAGCTGCAGGATCAATATCAGCAGTGCCTGGCGCGTTCCGGTTCCCGGTTCGGCACTTACGCGTTGGGCGGCGCGCTCCTGCTCGACACCCCCTAGAAGGCGCCGTGCGGCGAGCGCTGGAGGTTCGAACAGTCGGTCGAATCGTATTTCGGTTGGCTCGGTTGGCTCGGTTGGCGCGGACGCACGGAATTTCCATTTGCCCGGTTCCCGCGTAGAATGAGTGTTATTGCCCGTTTTGCTAGGTCCACTCAGCGGTTTTCATTTTTGCAATGCAATCCAAATTCAGAGGTCTCGAGAAATGGCTACCATCACTGCAGTCCCCAAAACCAAAATTTCCGGCGGCAGTTTTTTGCTGGAAGAGCGGCAGACTGCCGACGTATTCACCCCGGAGGATTTCTCCGAACAGCAGCACATGATCGGGCAAACCACCGAAGAGTTTGCGGTCAACGAGATTCTGCCCCAGGCCGACAAGATCGAACACAAGGATTACTCGGTTTCGCGCGATCTGCTGAAAAAGGCGGGGGACCTCGGTCTCAGCGGGGCTGAGATTCCCGAGGCCTACGGCGGCCTGGAAATGGACAAAGTCACCGCCGCCATCATCGCCGATCACATGGCCAAGTACGCCGGGTTCGCTACCACCTGGGGAGCGCACACCGGTATCGGCCTGTTGCCCATCGTTTATTTCGGCACCGAAGAGCAGAAGAAAAAATATTTGCCGCGCTTGGCCACGGGAGAAATTGTTGGCGCCTACGCTTTGTCGGAAGCGACTTCCGGGTCCGACGCGCTCAATTGCCGCGCCCGGGCGGTGCTTTCGCCGGACGGAAAACACTACATCCTGAATGGCGAGAAAATGTGGATCACCAACGCCGGGTTCGCCGACCTGTTTACGGTGTTCGCAAAAATTGACGGCGAAAAGTTTTCGGCATTCCTGGTCGAAAGAACTTTTCCGGGATTTTCGACAGGCGCCGAAGAACACAAAATGGGCATTCGCGGATCGTCCACTTGTCCGGTCATCCTGAACGATTGCAAGGTGCCGGTCGAAAATCTGCTGGGCGAGATTGGCAAAGGGCACGTCATCGCGTTCAACATCCTGAATGTTGGACGTTTCAAACTCGGTGCCATGTGCGTGGGCGGAGCGCGGGTTTCGATTGAGAGCGCCGTCTCTTATGCGAAACAGCGCAAGGCGTTTGGCAAAACCATCAGCGATTTCGGGCTGGTGCGCGAGAAGATCGCGAACATGGCCACGCTCATCTATGTGGGCGAGTCGCTCGTGTATCGCACGGTCGGGATGATGGACGAGTTGCTCTCCGAGATCGACTCCGCGAGTCCCGACGCCGCCAGGGAGCAGCGCAAGGCGATCGAGGAATATGCGGTCGAGTGTTCGATCCTGAAAGTCTGGGGCTCGGAGATGATCGACTACGTGGTCGACGAGACGCTGCAGATCTATGCCGGCTACGGCTTCGTCGAAGAGTATCCGGCCGAGAGAGCCTACCGCGACGCCCGTATCAACCGCATTTTCGAAGGTACCAACGAAATCAACCGGCTGATTATCACGGGATTCCTGCTGAAACGGGCGATGAGCGGCCAGTTACCGCTGATGCCGGCGATCAAGAAGTTGATGGACGAAGTGCTGAGCGGTCCCTCTGCCGGCGAGGAGATCGAGGGGGCGCTGCCCGAAGAGCGCAAACTGGTTGCGCAGGCGAAAAAGCTTGGTCTATTCGTCTCCGGCGCGGCCACGCAGAAATACATGCAGGCGATCCAGGACCAGCAAGAGGTAATGGGCGCGATTGCCGATATGACAATCGAGATTTACGCCATGGAATCGGCCGTGCTGCGCGCGCAGAAAATCGTTGAGCAGAAAGGCGAGTCGTCGGCGACGCTGGCGATTGCGATGACGCGAGTTTATCTGACACAAGCGCTCGAGAAAGTCGAGTCGGCGGCCAAGAAAGTCATCGCCGACGTGGCCGAAGGCGACATGTTGCGCACGCAACTCGCGATTGTGCGGCGGTTGTCGAAGCACGAACCGTTCAACACGATCGCGCTTCGCCAGGACATTGCGCAGAGGACGATTGAAGCGGGGAAGTACCAGATCGCGTAGGAATCAAGTAGGGGCCTTCGACTGCGTGGCTGCTTTGCTATCGCGAAGCAGTCGCTCCGCTCCGGGAGACGTTCTCTCGGCCTAGTCCTTCGGAAAGTTCGGGTCCGCCTTCACTTCTTCAATCTGCTTGGTGTGGCGCTCGGAGTGCGCCGAGATCAGCAGAATCCACTGATACGCGTCGAGCGTCCCCAGCAAAGGGTGCGGGCCGAAGTGGTCGCGCAAATCGTCGTTGGTGGTGCGGACGTAATCCATGGTCGCTTTGCGGCTGTCCTCGAAGGCCCGGGTGAGTTCTTCGCGCGTCGCCCAGCGGTTGGTCGGCCTCAGGAACTCGGGCGCCTGCGCTTTATGACTGCGGTCCGGGACCCTGGCGAGGACAATCTCGTCTTTCCCCATCACCTCCGCGCGCCTCTCGGGGTTCGCCGGGGATTTCATGATCGTTTCCTGAACCAATCCAAAGATTTTGGCCTCGGAGACGGCAATGTGCTCCGACACCTCGGCGACCGACCAGCGGTCCGGGGCAGGTTTGAATCTCCACTGCTTCTCCGATAATCCGGCGATCGATTTCAAAAATGCGTCGTGGGTGGCTTGCAGGCTGTTGAGCGCGGCCTCGCGTTCGGCGGGGGACAAAGTCGTCGGCGCCGGGGTCCCGGGTTGAGCGAAGCTCGCGAGCGCCAGCGCGAAAGCGAGGTACAACACTACCGAAAACTTTGATTGGAATTTCATTCCTTGCCCCTGTGAGATTCGAAATGCGGCAGGATGATTATCAATGGCCGCCTGACAAAGCGCAAATCGGTTTATTCGAACCAGCCGCTGCGATAGGCCAGCCACCACGAGATGTACACCAGAGGAATGCTCGCGCCGAGCGCCCACCAGAGCGGCAGAACGAAATCGGCAATCAGTCCGAGCACGGTAAACGAGATCCAGAAGATCTTGCGCTCCATAGTCTGGATTGTAAGTCTTTTGTGCCGCCTACGACTTCGGTTGCCGAGCGACGGGAAAACTTCGGTACCCTCGAGAGGCGAGGGTTTGTCCGGTCTTCGTTGGGCGCGCCCGAGAGAGGCGGCAAGCCGAGTCCCAACGGGAAATCACTGTTTGGGTTTGAGTTCTTCCATCACACTCTGGATCAGCTCCTTGGCGTCGGTGAGATTTTTCATGACCAGCTGCACATCCATGACCGGCTTGCCCGGCCAGCGCTGGCTCTGGCAGTAGACGCCATGTTGCCCGACGAGCGCCATCGCGTCGGTGACCAGATCCATGGTGACAGCCAGGCGCCCGCGAGGCACGCCCATGCGCATTTCGTAGTGCTCGAGTTCTTCCTGCCTTTCGTTAAAGACGGCCATGAGCAGATTGTAGCGGGGATGTGCGTATAATTCTTAGCGAAACGACAATCGGCAATTCGCACGTAGCCGTTCCGAAAAAATCAAGTCCCAGGCGAATGGGCTTGAGGCGGCGGTACCGGACCCGGACCCGGCACGGCCTTCGAACGGTATCGGCCAACATGCTGATTGCCAAATGCTATCCCAGGAGGAACCAATCATGAAGAAGTTTGCCTTAATCGCAGTGCCGCTCTGTCTCTTTGCGCTGGCCACTCTCGCCCCGGCGCAAATGAACATGTCGGAGGACAAATCCAAAAGACCCAGTCCGCCGGCCGGCGCGCAGTGCAAGTTTTCCGATGGCAAGACGGTCAAGATCGACTATTCCAGCCCGCGCGCGAAAGGGCGGAAGATTTTCGGCGAGGCGAGCGAACAGGCGTTGGTGCCTTACGGCCAGGTCTGGCGTACCGGGGCGAATGAAGCGACTACCTTCGTCACCGATACCAACGTGATGGTCGGCGGCAAGCCTGTGCCAGCGGGACATTACACCATTTTTACCGTTCCGAAAGCCGACGCATGGTGGCTCGTCATCAGCAAGGCGACGGGCGAGTGGGGAACCGACTATCCCGGCGAAAAGCAGGATTGGGTGCGTGTGCCCATGAAAGCTTCTAAAAACGGCCCACCGGTTGAAAATTTCCTGATCGCTTTCGATCAGGCCGGCAGCAGCTGTAAGCTGCGCATGGAGTGGGACACCACCGTCGCGAGCGTTGAAATTACAAGGTGAGAACCCGGGGTCTCAGGTCGCAGGGCACTTAAACCCTGCCACCTGAGACCTGCCACCCGGGTCTAGGGCCTATACTGAAACCCGATGCGGCCCATGCTGCGCTTTCTTTGGAACTCCACTCGCGGCCACCGGATTGCCCCATGGCGCAGTCCCTATCTTTTATGGCGCATCGAGACCTTCACGGGCGTGAAAATGACGCAGATTGGATTCCTGGAATTCTGGGGATTCCTGTGGACCGAACGTAGCAGCCTGTGGCGCTTCCTGAAGTGGACAGCGGAGATGGATCGTTACGTCCATCCCGGGGCGAAAAATTCGTAGGCTGATCAATTTGGAATCCGGAGCGAAGCGAAGGGCTTGCGCATTCGGGCGCCGCGAGTGAAACGCAAGCGGTCCCGTGTTTCGCTCAGGGGACCAAGCAATCGGGAACCCCCGGGTCGTCCCCTCATTTCCCTTCCATCACCACGTTGACTTCGCTGCCCTTGCCCGCGCCCATGATTTGGGCGGCTGAACCGCGGTTGGTGGAGACTTCCAAAAAGCCCATGCTGCCGAGGATTCCGAAGACTTCTCCAGGAGCGCCTTCGGCGTAGTTCGAGCACATCCGCGTTGCCTGTGACTTGTTTCCGACTACGATGGTGAACGAGGGCGGCGGCACGGTTCCGAAAAGTTGGGGCGCATCTTGCGGAGTGATGTTGGTGATGAGATTGCCAAACCGATCGACTTTCAGCACCACGCCCCGCAAAGTCCGCTCGTCGGTTGGCTTCGGCCGCGGCGCGGAAAAACGGACATAGTCATTGATCTCTTCGCCGAAACGATCGGCACCCGCTCCCCGGGCAAGATGCGCCGCGACCGGAGAGAAGATATCGCGCGCGTGAAAGGTGGTGCTCGGCGACTGCAGAAAATAATGGTCAGCGGTGATGTGGCGTACCGAAATACGCTCTTCGCGATCGTAGATCAGAGAAAGTACGCCGTTGTCGGGAGCCACAAACAGATGGCGGTCGCCGGTCAGAATCACGGGCCGCCGCGTCGTCCCCACTCCGGGATCGACGATCACCATGTGAACGGTCTCGGATGGGAAGTAGGAGTAGGCCTGCGAAATGGTCAGTGCGCCGTCCAGAATATCGAAGGGCTGCACTGCGTGGCTGATGTCGATGATCTGCGCGTCGGGCGCGATTTCGAGCATGACGCCCTTCATGGCGCCGACGAAGTGATCGTTGAGCCCGAAATCGGTGGTGAGAGTGATGATTGCGGTGTGTGCCAATCCTTTACCTCGTCGAGCCTGAAAATTTCCAGGATCTCCCCGAAGTATCGGACGTGGCACGAGCGCACGTCAAGGAAGCATTCAAAGCAGCATGCAAAGTTGCGCCCAACCTTGCGGCTCGATTGAGCCGAAACGCTGAGCGCTGAATGCCGTTAATCCACTCGAACGTCGCCCGAGCCGGTGTGAACCGAGACGATCGGACCGCCGCTGCCGACCTTGCCCACCACGCTCTTTCGCGACTCCGGAACGCGGCCCTGGACGGTGGTAGCCACGGGATGGCCCAGGGTGACGCTGCCCGAGCTCGAGGAGATGTCGACGTCGAAGTTCGCGTCCGAGGGCACACGCAAGGTCACATTCCCCGATCCCGTGCGGACGCTCCACATGTTGCTCGGCATACCGTTGCCGTGAATGTCGCCGCTCCCCGACTCGGCGTGAAATCCACCACGGATGCCATTCACGGTAATGTTGCCGGACCCGGTGCGGATGTCCACGTCGCCCGCACCCACTTCCTCGATTTCGATGTCACCGCTGCCCGCTTTGACCCGTGCGGGACCGGAAACTTCGTGGGCTCGGACGTTACCCGACCCCGTCTGGGAGCGCAGATCGCCGGTGAGGTGCGCCAGATTCATGTCTCCCGAGCCGCTCTCGAGATCGACGTTGCCCTTGAGACCCTCGACATTCTGATTGCCGCTGCCGGTATGGGAGCGAATCGCGGTATTGTCCGGGGCGGTAATCTCGTAATCGATTGAAATGTTGTTGATGTTCACGTAGTCGACGCGAATGCTGTTGCCGTTCTGGCGAATCGGAGGGTTTTTCTCTAACTCCTGCACTTCCGCCTTGTGGTCGCCCCCCAGCCAGGAATTGCTCGAGTGAACGGTGGCATGAATCGAGACCGTGCCCGCAGCGCCGTTTCGCACGGTGATATCGCCCGAGCGAGTCAGCACTTCGAGGTCGACATTGCCGTTGACCTGGAACGAACGGTCAAAGGTTCCGATGACGGAGGCGAAGCCGGCGAGCGAAGTGGCCAGAACGAAAATCAGCATGTGCGCCGTGCGGTGAAACGTGCGATGAAAGCAAATCTGAGTCATAGCGTTTTGTCTCCGGTATGAGTGAGGTGACAGGTCGCAAAGGGACAGGCGACAGGGAAACCAGCCGAAGCCCTGACACACCTGAGACCCACCACCTGCCTTACTGCAGTACGACCTGGTCGCCTTCCTTCAATCCTTGCAGCAATTCGGTCTTGGCGCCGTTCGAGATTCCAATGTTGACGGCGATCTTCCGCTTGCCTTCCTTGGCTTTTGGGTCCGGCACTTCGACCGATGCCTTTTTATCCTTGTCGTAAATGATCGAGCCCTCGGGAATCTGGAGCACATTCTTGTGTTCCTCGAGAATGATCTCGGCATTGGCCGTCATCATGGCCTTCAGAACGCCTTCCGGGTTATTGATCGAGACCCGCACCTCGAAAGTCGTGACGTTGTCTTTTTCGACCCCCATCGGAGAGATCTTCGTCACTTTGCCGGTGAAGGTTTTGTCCTTGAACGACTCGACCTTGATCCGCGCGGGTTGTCCTAGATAAACCTTGCCGATATCGCTCTCGTCCACTTTGCCTTTGACGTAGACTTCGCTGGTGTCGCCGAGCGTCATGACCAGCGTCGCCGTGGACCCCAGCACCAGAATCGAACTCACCGCATCGCCAATCTCCACGTCGCGCGATAACACGATTCCGTCGAGCGGGGATTCAATCGTCGTATACCCCAGTTGCTCTTCCAGTTGCTTCAGATTGGCGCGGTCCTGCGACAACTGCCCCTGCGCTTGGCCGATCTTGGCCTGCAAAACCTGCAACTGCGCCTTGGACACGTTTTGCTTGTTCAGCGCCATCTCGTAGTTTTTCTCTGCGTCGTCGAGAGCCGAAGCGGAAACCACGCCGTCCTTCGCCATGTTTTGGGCGCGTTCATACGCGCGTTTCAGCAGCGGCACGTCCGGACCCTCGGCGTCGACCTTGGCACGCTCCAGGTCGGCGCGAGTGCCGTTCAAACTGGCGCTCGAGGCCTCCATTTGAGCGCGCGCCTGGTCGACACGAGCCTGAATTTCGTCGCGGTCGAGTTCGGCGAGCAACTGCCCCTTCTTCACTTGATCGCCGTAATCGACGTACAGTTTTTTCACGATGCCGCTCGCCTTGGATTTGACCTCAACCTCGGTGATGGGGGTGATCTTCCCGGTAGCCACCACGCTTTTTGCGAGGTCTCCCTTTTCGACCTTGGCGAGCTTCGAGGGGTCGATCTTGGTCCCGCCGGTCGATGCAATCAGCGCGCCCGCAACCGCCAGAACCAGAATGACCGCTGCGATCGAGCTCCAGAGGATGATTCGCTTACGCCGCTTTTTCTTGCCGTTGCTGTTGCCTTCCACTACAGCCTCCTGTTTGGATTCGAATCGTAGGACAGTCATCCACTCTGTTGTTACGGGAGCAACCTCGGAATAGTTCCCGGAAAGGTCGCTCTCAGTTTACGGGAACCACCTCATGCCTGCTTAGACCGGTTTCCAGGGAAAAAGAAAGCGAGCCACACGAGAACAACTAGGGACAACCGTCGCGGTCCTCTAGAGGAGTCACGCTCGATCGGAGTCAAGCCCGGCCCGGTCTCTGGCGCCTGCAATGCATTCGAGGGCCCGAAAAGCCTTTCCCTTTATTGTATCGTCAATGACCTCCGAGAGCAGGGCATTATCCCTTTGGAATGTTAGAATTAGAGTTCCATGATTGCGTACGTGCTGCTGCGGGTGTTCGTCATCCTGCTCCTGGTGGCGGCCAATGCCTTCTTCGCCGCGGCCGAGTTTGCGCTGGTGAGCGTGCGCGAAACTCGCATCCAGCAGTTGATCGAAGCCCACCGCGTCGGCGCCCGCACCGTCCTCAAACTTCACCAGCAGCTGAGCCGCGTCGTCAATGGAGTCCAACTTGGAATTACCGTTACCAGCCTGACGCTAGGCTGGCTGGGCGAGCCGGTTCTGGCGCGACTGGTTGACGGCTGGATTGGCAACGTTCCGCACGTCGCGGTCTATGCTCACGCCGTCGCCGTGGCGGTGGCTTTTGTGATGATCACCAGCCTGCACGTGATCCTGGGCGAGCTGGTTCCGAAGTCGCTCGCCTTGCAGCGGGCCGAGCGGGTTGCCCTGGCGGTCGCCGCGCCCATGGACGTTTTCCTGACCCTTACCGGACCTTTGACCATTGGTATGAGCCGAATCGCGGGTTTTGTCCTGCGCGCCTTCGGGACGCGCGAGGTCCGGCATGGTTCGGTGCACTCTCCCGACGAACTCAAGCTGATCGTGACCGCTGCCCACCACTCCGGACAGCTCTCTTCCACCCAGGAAGAGATGCTGCTGAACGCGCTCGAACTGGACAGCATCACCGCGCGGCAAGTGATGGTGCCACGAACCAGAATTTTTTCTTTGCCCTCCGATCTGACCCTGGACGAAGCCCTGTCGCGAGTAGTCGAGGATCAGCACTCGCGCGTCCCCGTGTATGATCCGCTGCGCGGTCCCGAACACATTGTTGGGGTGTTTTACGTGAAGGACTTGATGCGTTGGACGCGCCTGCGTCTCGGACTCGCCGCCGCTCCTTCCGCGGCCCAGCGCATTTCCCAGATGAAGATCGGCCAGGTCATGCACGACGTGCTGGTAGTGCCCGAAACCAAATCGTTGCTTGAACTGCTGGGCGAATTCCAGCAGCGCAAACGGCACCTGGCGGTGGTGGTGGATGAATTCGGCTCGACCGCGGGAGTCATCAGCGTAGAAGACGTGCTCGAGCAACTGGTCGGCGAACTGGAAGACGAGTTCGATGTTGCCTCCGCCCAGCCCGTGGCGGCCGATGCGAACTCGCCTCTGGTGCTGGACGGCGCGGTCAACATTCGCGACCTCGAGACCCAATACGAGTTGCAGCTTCCACAGGACGAAGGTTTTGAAACGCTGGCCGGCTTCGTGCTTTCACGCTTGCAGAAGATGCCCCAGGGCGGCGAAGCGTTCGATTACGAGGGCCGGCGTTTTGTGGTAGAAAAAATGGACGGCCATCGTATCGCCACGGTAAAGATCGAGCGGGTGCCCGCGCCCCCGGCGTCGGAAATCTCCGCCTCGCCAGCAACAGTGCAGCGGGCCGGAGACTGACGACCTCCGTGTAGAGTTCGGGGCTTGCCCGGTCTTGCGTGTGGCGAAGAGAGTTCGCGCCTCGTTTTAGGACATCGCTTTTCAGGGCATCGCTTGAGCGATGCCCTAGGCTCGTTTGATTCCGATGCCTCTTTAGGCGCCGGGCACTTATGCCGCGCTACATAATCTCCCGCGTCCTCTACACCCTGCCAGTGATCTGGCTGGTCGTGTCCTCCGTATTCCTTCTCATCCACTTCGTCCCCGGAGATCCCATCCAGCAAATGCTCGGAGAAGGCGCAGCCGCCGGCGACCTTGAAGCCGCCCGCCACGCCTATGGCCTCGACGTCCCGCTCGGCAGGCAATATCTGAACTACTGGCGAGGAGTGCTCCACGGAGATCTAGGCAGGTCGCTGCGCTTCAACCAGGGAGTGACAAGTCTCGTAGCCGCGCGCTATCCCTTTACCTTGCAGCTAACGCTGGCGTCATTGTTCATAGCGATTGTGCTAGCCATTCCTGCCGGAGTGCGCTCGGCCCGACACCGTAATCTGTGGGATGATCGCGCCCTGAGCGTGGTAAGCCTGTTCGGGCTCTCGTTCCCGAACTTCGCGTTGGGCCCGGTACTGATCCTGTTCTTCGCGGTCAAGCTAGGATGGCTCCCGGTCTCCGGTTCGGGCAGCTTAGCTCATCTGGTGCTCCCCGCGATCACCATGGGCGGAGCACTCGCGGCCATCCTAACCCGCATGGTGCGCACCTCGATGCTCGAGGAATTAAGCCAAGACTACATTCGCACCGCCCGCGCGAAAGGCCTGCCCGAGCGCACCGTAGTCTATCGCCACGCCCTGCGCAACGCCATGATCCCGATTCTGACTGTCCTCGGATTACAATTCGGCGCCCTTTTAGCCGGAGCCATCGTAACTGAAACCATCTTCTCCTGGCCTGGCATCGGACGCTTGACCATCCAAGCCATCGCCAACCGCGATTACTACCTGGTGCAAGGATGCATCCTGGCGATTGGGTTGACCTATGTCGCGGTGAACTTTCTGACCGACCTGCTGTACTCGGCGGTGAACCCAAGGATTAGGCAGTAAAGGATTCGTAAAGGATCAGGCAGTAAAGGTATGCGCAGGAAAGGTATGCTGGGTGAGGCTCATTGAGTTGGGCATTGAAGCCGAAGCGGAAGCAGCAGCAGCAGGAGAAGAAGAAGAAGAAAAAACAAAAAGAGGAAGCGTTTTTCGAGCCTGCCGAACGCTGGCATCGATGAGCAACCCTGTCGTCTTGAAACCATGTCCACACTCGCCATCTCGCTTCCACGCCTAGCCCGCCACAATCCGCTGGCGGCCGTCGGACTAGTGCTGGTATCGGTCTTGGTCTTCGCGGCGATCTTCGCGCCCTGGATCGCCCCGCACGATCCCGCGCACATCGATCTCCCCAATCGCCTGCAATCGGCTTCGGCCGAGCATTGGTGCGGCACCGATGAACTGGGACGCGACATCCTCTCCCGCCTGATCTGGGGAGCGCGAATCTCGTTGTTCGTCGGCAGCAGCGTGGTGGCGTGTTCGCTGCTGCTCGGCCTTATCATCGGCAGCCTTGCCGGATACTACGGCGGAGGCATCGACCGCTTTGTCAATGTCGTGCTGATGAATGCGTTTCTTTCGTTCCCCGGCATTCTCATCGCGATCGCCTTTGTCGCCTTCCGCGGCCCCGGCATTTTCAATCTCATTCTCGCCTTGTCGATCGGAGGGTGGGTAGGTTACGCCCGCCTGGTGCGCGCGCAGGTGTTGTCGGTGCGGGAACGCGAATTTGTGGAAGCCGCGCGTGCCCTCGGCGCGGGCGATCTTCATATCATTACCAGACACATCCTTCCGAACATCATTCAACCGGTGATTGTGCAGGCGGCCATCGGTATGGCGGGAGCGGTCCTGGCCGAAGCGACGATGAGCTTTTTGGGATTAGGTGTTCCGCCACCCACCGCGAGTTGGGGATCGATGCTGAACGACGCCCGTTCGCATCTGTTCGATGCGCCCCATCTTGTGCTGTTCCCGGCAGTGACGGTGATGCTCGCGGTCCTTGCCTTCAACTTTATTGGCGACGCGTTGCGCGATCTTCTCGACCCAAGATCTCGCATCGAGGCGGGATTGTAAGCGCGCCCTAAACCAAATGGTCATCGTCCGAGCGAAGCGCACGACCCATGGATTGGAATTCGACCTGCATGAGGCACTGCGCTTCGCTCAGAATGGCAAGCGTTATCATGCGTTTACCCTTCCGTAACATTCACAGATTTGATATCTGCGAACCGCTTTTCCGCTGATCACTTTTTCGCTTTTCCTCCGTCTAATCAGGGACAGCCAGCACGGAACTTTTTCCAAAGCAGGTTCGTATGAATCAACATATGGAACTCAAATTTAAAGTCGAACGCTTGCAGGACGTAGCGGTTGTGAACTGCTCGGGACGCATGGTGCGTGGGGCCGCGCTCGACGCATTCCGGCGCCGGATCGAGCAACTCGAACGTGTCCGTCTGCTCATCCTGGACGTTTCCGAAGTCGACCATCTCGACGCAGGTGGTTTGGGAGCCCTGTTGCAAGTGCGCCGTTGGGCGACGCAGCGGTCTACGACGGTCAAGCTGGTGAACCCGCCGGTCTTCTTCCGCAGAATACTGGAGGCGACGCATCTCACCTCCGTGTTTGAGATTGCCTCTTTGAAAGAAGCTCTTTGCATCTTGCGGTCGCCCGAACCTTCTCCGCGCTTCGCAGTCGCCTGAAATACTCGAAGGGCGCGATGCGATATAATCCGCGCCCATGAAGCCCCCATCCCAAGATACGCGTAGGGACAGCCGCTCTGCTCGGTTCGGCCGAGTGCAGCTCTCGAGCGTGCAGATCTCCCGATGATTGCCCTCGGATGATCCAACTCGCCCGCAAACTGCGCGTCACCGATTACTTTTCCCTTGGTTGGGGAACGATGGTTGGCGTCGGCTGGCTGGTCGTGATGGACGATTGGCTGCTGCGCGGCGGCCCGCTCGGCGGCATTTTCGGTTTCGCCATTGGCGGCATCCTTCTGCTGCCGATCGGCTACGTCTATGGCAAGCTGGTGATGGCCATGCCCGACGCGTCGGGCGAAGTGGCCTACACCGCGAGAGTGTTCCCGCGGCCGGTCAGTTTCTATACCGGCTGGATGATGATGCTCGCCTACTTCATTGTTTGCCCATGGGAAGCGGTGGCGGTCGGCCGCATCGCCGGCTACATCTTTCCCGCGCTCAATTCGATCGAGTTATACCGCGTGGCAGGCAAGCCTGTTTACCTGCCGCACTTGGTCGTAGGGCTGGCGTTAGTCGCCCTGGTCACGGCGGTGAACTATCAGGGCGTCCGGCTGAGCGCCACCTTTCAAAACTGGAGCACGTTCGGAACGCTCGCGCTCTTTGTGATCTTTGTCGCCATCGGCGTCGCGCGCGGATCACCCGCCAATTTCCCGCCGCTGTTCACGCATACCCCGTTTATCTCCATTTTGCTGGTGCTGCAGATCGTCCCTTACTACATGACCGGATATGAATCGGTGACCAAGGCTGCCGAGGAAGCCAATCCGCAATTTCGCGCCCAGGGTTTCTCCCGCGCCATCTTCGCCGCGATCATTGTCGGCGCCGTGTTCTACATCGTCGTGATCGCCTCGGTCGGCTTTGTAGCGCCGTGGCGTTCGCTCACCGGCGCGCCATTCATGACCGCGGTCTCGTTCGAGCATGCCGTCGGTTCGCGCTGGATCGTGAGCATCATTCTGAGTGCCGCGTTGCTTTCGCTGTTCAAAGTGTTCAACGGAAATTTCCTCGCCGCCAGCCGTCTGCTGTTTGCCATGGGACGCCGCGGGTTGGTGGATGCGCGGCTGGCGAGCGTGCACCCTCAAAATCAAACACCATCCGCGGCGGTCGTCTCGGTTGGCATGGCCACCGCTCTGTGCATGTTTCTCGGCAGCGCTGTTCTGGTTCCAATCTCAGAGGTTGGATCGGTCGCTTCCGCGAGCGGATGGTTCGCGGTCTGCGCCGCCTATTTGTGGATGAGGCCCTCAATCGCGGACCGTTTGATTGCTCTATTGGGTGCGTTGGTTGGCTTGGCCATGGCGCTCATGAAGTTTCTCCCATTTGTGCCGGGAAGCTTTTCCCGATGGGAGTGGCTCGCGCTCGGAGTGTGGGTGATCCTTGGCGCCTTGATTGGCCGCCCTGATCCTAAATACGAGTCCTAATCCTAGGGGCGGACTTCCGCCCGTGCGAAAAGCTGGCCAGCGCATTCCCTCAAGGAAGTCTAGGTACTGATCTTCGGTCGCGAAGGCTTGGGTCACGTCGATTCGGTTCATTTGAGCAGACCCTGCGAATGGAGGTATTTGAGAAATTCAGCAACGGCACCGGCGAGGACTGCGATCAAGAGTACATACCTCAATCTCCGTCCGATCAGCCCCTTCTCCGGTGCCTTCTCCGGTGCGTTTACCGTTCCCATGCACAAAGCCTATCCTGAATCGATTAGTGTGTTAATTAAGTGCATAATCATCCCTGTAGCTCCTTCGCTGCGCTCAGGATCACAATTCGATTTACGGTTTGACGGTCTTCGAGTCGGTTTCCGCACGCCTGGCTTCTGCTTGATCGGAGGTCCGGACGCGCGGATCGGCGAGCGTCCCGGTGAGCGTCCACGATAGCTCGTCACCACGCGTCAAAACCAGATCGAGGCCGGTATCGGAAACTGTTCCGCGCGCTTGATAAATACCATCGTGCGACTCCAGTCTCGCGGCCGAAAGTTCCCATGCGCCTTTTTTCAGCCGCAGCTCTCCGCTGAAGCGATGCACGGGCAGAGGTACGGGCGATCCCGGAATTTCAATCTGGGGCAGGCTGCCATTGCGCATTACGAACTGCAATTTGCCGTCCGATCGCGACAGCAGCTCGCGAACGCTATCGCCAGATCCGTCCAATTCGAACTGCCCATCCGCGGTTCCGGTGATCCAGGCATTTTTCATCAACGCGCCCACCTGCTCGAGCGAAATGTCGCGCAAGGTGCCGGAACCGCGGTAGCGTGCGGGCTGAGCCGATGAAGTTCGCTCAGCAGGCGACGGCGCGTGACTCGATAGATCGATGACCCAGTTGCCCTGATGTGTGCCCTGCAGCAGTTGAGCCCTGAGCGCAGTCAGGGTGATCTTGCCGCGATCCACGTCCAGTTGCGTCGAGACCTGGGTTGCGAGCAGCTTTTTCAATCCAAACCGGCCGACGTGCAGCTCGCCGTGCGCCTCAATCGCGAGCAGCGGCGATCGACCCGGCGGGTCGTCCGAATTGGAATTGGAACGGGAGTTGGAATTGGAGCTCAAGATGCGATACCAGGGACGTTGGGTCGGATGCGGCGTGAACCATTCAGTTAGATCCCCGGTCGAAAGCTGGTCGGCCGTGAGATCGAACTGAAACACGCAAGTCGCAACGCCGGGCAGAATGGTGCCGGATGCCGCGGTGGACGCGGTGCAGTGGCGCGGCGAGCGAACCTCGCCGCTCCAACGGGTGCTTCCCGTGCGGGCAGAAATCTTCTCCATCACGACCGCGTCCGGAGTCAGAGTCATGGTCGCCGAGCCGATCTCGATCGGTGTGTTCAGACCACGCATCTCGGCATCCAGGTTGCGCAATTGCACCGTTCCGAGAGTTGCGGGTGGTCGAAATCCCTGCCATGGTCCGGAGATGCTCACATCCAACTTGGCCAAACCTTCGGCCGCGGGGCGCGATACCGGCAAGCCCAGCACGTTCTCGAGACGAAACAGGTCTTTCAAGTCGGTGTCGCCGCGCAGAAAAAAGCGATAACCGGCAGCGGAGATCCAACCACCGGCATTGAACGGTGCGGATTCGTTCACCGCGAGCGAGACCGGCCCGATTCGCAAGTGAGTTTCGGCGGGCTCCTGGTCTGGATCTTCTTTAGTCCGCAGGCGGCCGGGCCGGCCTCTGTGCGAGTCGGCGGCTACCGTGGTAGTGGGAACGAGCGTCAGCGGAATCGTGCCGAGAGCAAGCTCATCCTTGCCGCCATTCGAGGCCATGCGCACGTTCGTTGCCGAGCCATTGCCGCCCCACTGCGGCAAAAAGCGGTGCTTCGCATCCTCCGGAACGTAAGACGCGTTCCGCGTAGCGCGGAACTCCGCACTGAGCGATCCGGTTGCGGTCAAATCGCCCGGAATCTGCTTTTTCGCCTGCCGCAGCAATCGAACCACCGAGGCGAGCGGCACTTGTTCGGCCTCGAGCGTCAGATCGTAGTTGGGCGGTTGGGCCACCAGGGACAACCCTCCGCGCAGGCGAAGCCTCCCGTCCCGTACCGGCGATTCGCAGAGCAGGTCCTCGAGCGCGCCCGTGAGCGCGTTGTACTGTCCGGAACAACTGGTTGCCAGACGCAGCTTCTCGCCGTCAGAGATGTCGTAGCGGTGGAAATCTTCGATTGCGGTCTGGCTTTCGATGAGCAGCGCTTCCGGAGTGCCGGATACGTTGGCCGTGAAATTTACCCCGCCGCGCCAGCCCCGGTCCCGTCCGCTCAGCAAGGTTGTAATCTGTCCGAGTTGCCCCTTCTGCCATTGCACCGCGAACTGCAACGGCGTCGACCCCAAGTTCGGAGCCCGTTGCCAAGTGGCGTTGAACTGGATCTGCCCGGTGTCGGTGAGATTGAAATCCGTGCGTACCGGCTCGGCTCTGAAGCGAGCGCCCCAGGAATTTTCTGAATCCTGCCATAGCGCCACGTCGGCATCCATCAGCGCGTAAGACTTCTTCGTCTGTCCAATCTTGAAATTGATCCGAGCATGGCCGGCTTCGAGATAGGGGAAGGCCGGCCGGCGCTCGGATGCAGGTTTGCTGGTCGGGGCGGCGGGAATGTGCGCGTTGCGCTCGAGCAGGCTGGCCAGGTTCCAGTGGCCCTGATCGTTGCGCACCAGGTTGATGCTCGGCTCGTTTGCGCTCAGCGTAGCAATCTCAAGCCGTCCGCGAAGCAGGGAACGAAACCGGATGGCAGCGGAAACTTCCTGCGCGCGGATCATCGGTTCCGCGCTAAATGCGGGATCGTCGTAGACGATCAACCCTTCGAGGTCAAAGCCCGGCCGCGGCAGAACCCGCAAGCGCACGTTCTCGATCGCGACCCTGCGCCCGAGCGCGCTCCCGATCGAAGTGGCAATCCGAGTTCGTAACTGGTGTACTCCCGGTCGAAACAGAAACAGGAGGAGCAGGAGAGCCGCGACCGCAGCCACCCCGCGGCTGGACCGTAGAAAGGTCACTTCACAATCCTGAAAGTGCGGGACCAGCGCGTTTCATCGAAAAAGTGAAGGACGGTATGCGCCAGGAACCCCAGCCGGTCGCCCGCGCCGCGCATCTGGTACTGGTCGGGCGGAGTGACAAAGGACCAGTAAATGAACATCGGGCGGCCGATCACATTCTTCCGCGGAATAAAGCCCCAGTAGCGGCTGTCCTTGCTGTTGTCGCGGTTGTCGCCCATGCCGAAGTAGCCGTTCGGGGGCACGACGATATCGGAGCCTTGGATGTAAGAGGGGAGCGTGTCCATCCATTCCTGACTGGTGATGCCGTACATCTCCGACGGAAGCACGGCGGGAAAATTGTCCCGATAGGGATCGTAATTTCCCCTTCTGTGCTGGGCGTAGGGTTCCTCGAGTTTTTCGCCGTTGCGGTAGACGTTGCCGTCGCGCAGATGAATCCGGTCGCCCGGAATGCCAATAATCCGTTTCACAACGAACAGTCCCGGTTCTTCCGGGGAAAGGAACACAACGATATCGCCACGGCGGATCTCGCGATACGGCAGCAATGGCCCCATCCAATGAGTGGCGGGTGCGAACTGCTCCCGGTTTACCAGGACGTGGTCGCCGATGAGCATCGTGTCCTCCATGGAGCCGGAGGGAATCTCAAAATTCTGCAAAACAAACGTCATCACGAACAGGACGACGACCAGCAATTCCGCCAAAGAAGCGAAAAACTCGACCAGCGTCTCGCGCCGCTTTTCGTCAATCACGGTTTCTTCTTTTTCTTGCACGTTGTTCGGCACTTGTTCGGCACGCTCCCCATCGGTTCTCGAGAATTTATTCTCGGCGCATCCTTATCCGCGCCCGCGTATCACTGTACCGGCTTGAAGGTCCGCGACCAGCGGGTTTCATCAAAGAAGTGAATGATGATGTGCGCCAGAAACCCCAACCGGTCGCCCAGGTCGCGCATCTGGTACTGATCCTCCGGGGTAACAAAGGACCAATAGATAAACATAGGACGGCCGATCAGGTTCTTGCGCGGAACAAAGCCCCAAAAGCGGCTGTCGTAGCTGTTGTCGCGGTTGTCTCCCATGGCAAAGTAGCTGTTTGGAGGCACGACAATGTCACCGCCTTCGACATGGGAGGGCATTTCCTCCGCCCATTTCCGGTTGGTTACGCCGTAGGCTTCGGACGGCGACAGGGCAGGGAAGTTATCGGTGTAGGGGTTGTGCTCTTCCCGCTTGTGGCGGACGAAGGGCTCGACCAGCTTCTCGCCATTGCGATAGACGACATCATCGCGCAAGTGGATGCGGTCGCCGGCCACCCCGATGATCCGTTTCACCAGGAACAGTCCCGGTTGCTCGGGCGAGATGAATACTGCAACATCGTCACGGTGGATTTCGCGATAGGGCATCAGCGGCCCCATCCAATGCGTCGGAGCGGCGAATTGCTCGCGGTT
>Ga0302326_10001774_pt1 | contig 53973 bp, 42 predicted proteins | sample Palsa_T0_3_FD_202264 | JGI IMG/M metagenome (GOLD analysis project Ga0302326, IMG submission 202264) | Peat permafrost microbial communities from Stordalen Mire near Abisko, Sweden - Palsa_T0_3 | ecosystem: Environmental > Terrestrial > Soil > Palsa > Peat permafrost | place: Sweden: Abisko...
CTACGAGTCCGTTCGTTAAGATGGGGACCTAACTTCCGATATTTGTCGCGCAACACCGTCGCATCCATGCGACACAGCCTAACACTAAATCAGCAATTGTAAATGTTATTTATTAACAGTCCCTTAGATTCTTAATTTTAAAATCTCATTGAATCATCTCTCAGCAAATCTCAGCTTTTCGTTTGCTTTTCTCTGCGCCCTCCGCGTCTCTGCGCGAGAAAAACCGGATCATGGAACCCAGCGAGATTACAGCCCAATTTGTGGATGCAACCTTCAAGATCCACGCATCGTCAACGGGCATCCTGAACCGCCAAGCCCGATCGAGGAAATCGAATGAGGCTTCTCGCGCAGAGTCGCAGAGAGCGCAGAGAAATCGAAAACCGTTGAAGACCGAGGAGATTCTCCTGATCAAAATTTCAAATATCTTTGGCTAGGATTGACAAGAAATCCCTGCTCAAAAACGTGACAGGCTCCCGGCTTTAACCTTAGAGTGGCCGCGCCATGCGACGCCTCGCCCGGAAATGCATCCGCTGGTTTGACCTGCACGCGCGCGATCTGCCCTGGCGCCGGACGCGCGATCCCTACGCTGTCTGGATTTCCGAAATCATGCTGCAACAGACGCAGGTCAAAACGGTCATTCCCTATTACGAGCGATGGATGCGGGCGTTGCCGACGCTCGGACACTTTGCGCGGGCGCGGCCGGAGCGCGTGCTCAAATTGTGGGAGGGCCTGGGTTATTACCGCCGGGCGCGACTGGCGCAAGCGGCGGCGCGGCACATCATGGAACAACATGCGGGACGGTTCCCGGAAATGTTTGACGAAGTCCTGGCGCTGCCCGGCGTGGGCCGATACACGGCGGGCGCGATCTGCAGCATCGCCTTCAACCAGCCCGCGCCCATTCTCGACGGCAATGTGATCCGGGTCTTGAGCCGGCTGCTGGGCATCGCGGGCGATCCCCGCTCCAAAACTGTCAACAATAACCTATGGCGGGCGGCACAAGAATTGGTGTCCGCCGGCGGCGAGCCTTCGCGGTTGAACCAGGGCATGATGGAATTGGGCGCCTTGATTTGCCTTCCGCGCCGGCCCCAATGTCCGGCCTGCCCGTTGCGCCGGGATTGTTTCGCCTGGCGTCGGAAACGAGTGGAGGATTTTCCCACGCCGGCGCCGCGGGCGGCCGTCACGCGGCGGCGGTTCATGGCGCTGGTCGTGAGCGACGGCCAACGGCTGCTGGTGCGGCGTCGTCCGGCGGGCGTGGTGAACGCGGGCCTGTGGGAATTCCCCAATGTTGAGGTAACCCCCAGCGCGAAGAATCTCCGCGCGTGGGCTGCTCCGTTTAAAATCACCAGCCGCGAGCCGTTCCTGCGCTTCCGGCACTCCATCACGCGCTACCGCATTCTCCTGGAGGCCTACCGCGCCGAACTGCCCGCCGGGCCGGCATCCGCCAAGGCCGGGGCCAGTGCGGGGGCGGTCTGGAAAACGGCGGCGGAAATAAAAAAACTCCCCTTCACCAGCGCCCATCGCAAAGTGCTGGCAAACGCGTTCGACACGCCGCGTCGCTGAATTACCCGGAATTAACTGGAATTATCATGGAAATCAACGACTTACAAAAGACGCTCGTTGGAAATCAACGACTTGCGTTGAACGCCGTTCCGGCCAATCCAATTGGCGGAGAACGCATGGATCGTGTTTTGACTCCCCGCAACTACTTGCAACTCCCAACTGGCCGTTGTCGCCGCAAAACAATATTCATTGCTCCGATTCAGTCCGATTGACGCCGATTGACGCCGATTGACGCCGATTTGGCTGGACGAGACCAGGCAAAATTTGCCGCTTTTGGACGCACAGCGTAATTTTTTATTTTTTGAAGGTTCAATTAGCTTCAATTAGGTTCAACCAGGCTCAATTTACCTCAGTCATCCTTCATGGGACAAAGTGGAAGAGGCGGGACGCCTCTTGGCTGTGGATGATCAGCGGCGGGACAGCCCGCAAGGCGGGCCGCTCTTATGTTGTTCGGTTCCCGCTGCCACCTTTTCCTTCCATATTTCAAAGAACACGGCGCCCAAAGCGCCCGTATCACAAAGGATACCATACTTTGACGGGAATGCAAACATGAATATTCAACGATCTTGATATGCCTGAAGATGGTTTCCACTCTTCCTAATGAGGTGATGGCTCGCGCGCCGCCAGCCGTTCCTGGACCTCCTTGTCCGTGAGTCGTGCTTCGTAGATTGATCGCGGCTCGAACGTGCGCGAAACCAAAGTGGCCGTGATGACAGCCAGCAACAGGGGAGCTATAAACGATCGGTCCCGTCCCGTTAGCTCCATCACAAGCACGACCGCCGAAATCGGTCCTTGAGTCGTGGCGGCGAGCAATGCTCCTGCTCCCAGAACGGCGGAAAGCCCAGGTGGAACTCCCGACCCAAGCTGAGAGCCTGCATAACCCAGCGTCCCTCCGAGCAAGGCTCCAAACGTTAAAGAGGGGGTGAATAAGCCACCTGGCGTGCCGCTTCCCAGGCACAGCACGGTCGCAGCAGGTTTGAGAATGAACAGGAGCAGCAGAAGCGAGGAAGATGTAATCGCGCCCGTGAAGAGCAACTGAGAGAGGTCTTGGCCATTTCCCAGCAGTTGGGGGAATTTGACGGAGATCAAGCCAAGCAGACCGAGAGCGAGAGCGGGCGCCGCGAATCGCTTCCATCCTGTTGGGGTGTTGCGATCGGCACAAGCAACGGTTCTGACGTATCCTACCGCGACGATGCCGGCCAAGGGGCCGATGAGGAGCGCCCAGGCAAGAGTGCCCGCGGAATTTGAAAAGGATGGAATTTGATAGGTAGGGGCGTCCGGCAAGACGAGCCAGGATATGGCGGTCGCGACGAGCGAGGCCAGCAGAGCGGGCAAGACCAGTCTCAGCGCCAACATTCCACGGAGCACTTCAAGCGCAAAAAGCGCTCCGCCGAGCGGAACACCATAGGCTGCCGCCATGCCCGCTCCGGCGCCGCAGGCGACAAGAAGCCGGCGTTGCTCATCGGAGAGGCGCGCTTGGTCTGAGATGAGATCAGCCACAACAGCCCCAGCTTGCTTGGGTGCGCCTTCGCGTCCGAGGGAGGCGCCCATGCCAACGACCACAACAGAGAGCACGGCGCTGCCCAGAGTGCGCACAACAGGCAAACGGCCTGCCGAAAACCAGATGGCGGAAGTAATGTCGATCCCGTTGCCGCTGGAAAGCCGCACGAGAACAAGTTGTCCGAGCCCGACAACGGCCCCGGCGCCCAAAAGCACGATGATATGCCGCCAGGCTCCCGCACGCGTTGCGGCTTCGAGAATGTGAGTGCCTGAACCAGACCAGACCAGATGCTGGACGAATTCCAACAGTCGGGTCAGCACGACCGCGCCCACGCCTGCGCCGATACCAGTGGCTAAAGCCGCCAGCCAAAAGCGCGGCGCTCCAGCCTGTAGAAAAGTCGCGGGTATCCTGGAATCATTGGGTTCAGCCGGATGATTTGAACTCATGGCCAGTTTGTGTAATCGGCGCCGGATCAATTTGTCTATGGGGTGAACACCCCATAGCCGTCACGACAAAACGTGGGATTGTGAACAAATTTTAATGTATTTTTCAGCGGGTCTTAATGTTCATCCGCTTAGATATTACGGAAGATATGAGAATCCTGGTGATCGAAGATGAACGGAAGGTGGCTGAGTTTGTCGCACGGGGTTTACGCGACCAACGGTTCGCCGTGGACGTGGTCCACGACGGCCAATCCGGTTGGGATATGGCCAGCGCCTGCAACTACGATCTGGTGGTTCTTGATTTGATGCTGCCTGGCCTGAGCGGGCAGGAGGTTCTTAAACGCATACGGCGGCGCGGTTCCCAGGTGCCGATTTTGGTCCTGACAGCGCGTGCCGGCACAGCCGAGAAAGTGGAAAACTTCGAGGCGGGAGCCGATGACTATCTGACAAAACCCTTCGCTTTCGATGAATTGCTGGTTCGCGTCAAGGCGCTCCTGCGCCGCGGGTCACCAGATCGGTCGAACCTTCTGCGGCTGGGGGATTTGGAAATTGACCGCCAAAAACAGCAGGCAAGGCGGGCCGGAAAACGAATCGAGCTTACACCCAAGGAATACAGCCTTCTGGAGTACCTCACGGCCAACGCGGGTAGAGTCCTGTCCCGGACGATGATTATTGAACACGTATGGGACGAAAGCTTCCAAGGACTCACCAATATTGTAGATGTCTATGTGCGCCATTTGCGGAGCAAGGTGGATGATCCGTATCCGAACAAACTCATCCGAACCGTGCGCGGGGTCGGGTATTCCATCAGCGATGAGGCCGAGCCATGAATCCCCGTTCCATTCGCTTTCGACTGATTATCTGGTACGCCGGATTGTTGACGGGCGCGTTCCTGTTGTTCAGCGTTGCTCTCTACCAGGTCCTCCGCGGGTATCTGGAGAGCAGCCTGGCGCAGTTGCTTTTTCGCCGCTCAGACCAGATCGCTCTTTCGCTTCTGAGCGGGATCGACAAAACCGGGGAGCGTTATGTGGCAGATCAGATTGCGACTCGCTATGCGCCGGAGAACTCCGATCGGTTCATTCGCTTAACCCGCCCGGATGGAAGCGTGCTGTACGCCTCGGGCCGGACATCGAGTTTTGATCCCTCGAGTTTGCGTCCGTTGGCGGCCAACGCGGTTCTTGGCGACTTCGTCCAGAAAGGATCGCTCGCCGACGGAAGCCGATTGATGGTGACAGTCAAAGTTGTGCCAGCGAGCAATGGCAGGCGCTTCCTCATCGAGAGTGCCGGGCCGATGGCGCCAATCGAAACAACCTTGTCCCACATGCGGATGTCGCTTCTGCTTGGGGTGCCTCTGCTGGGCCTGGTGGCGGTGGGCGGCGGTTTTATTTTGGTGGGCCGCGCGCTCTCGCCCGTGGAGCAAATTGCGCGCAGCGCCGAACAAATCACCCTGCATAATTTGAACGAGCGACTGGCGTTGACCAACACCGGAGATGAATTGGAGCACTTGTCGCTGGCGCTCAATCGCCTGATCGTTCGTTTGAGTGCGGCGCTGGAGCAGAACCGCCGCTTCCTGGCGGACGCCTCGCATGAACTCCGCACACCACTGGCCGCGCTGCGCGGTGAAATGGAAAGCGTGGTCGAGCAAGCCAGCGCGTTGCCGGAATTGAGCGACCGGGCGGGCAGCGCTTTGGAGGAAGTCGATCGGTTGGCGAAAATCGTGGAAGCCCTGTTTGCCATTTCGCGTCTCGACGCAGGGGAGGCGCAACAATCATGGGCGCGATTTGATTTGGCTTCGCTTGCGGCCAGCACGACCGAGCAAATGTCATTGCTGGCAGAGGATAAAGGCGTTTCCGTGGCCTGCCAGGTGGAGGGTAACGTCAGCGTAGAAGGCGACCGCGCCCGCATCAAACAGGTGGTAGTCAATCTGCTTGACAATGCCATCAAATACACACCCTCAGGCGGGTCGATCAATCTTCTGGTGCATGCTTGTGACAGCAAAGCCGTCATCGAAGTGGCCGATACGGGCATTGGAATTCCGTCGAGCGCGTTGCCGCATATTTTCGAGCGCTTTTTCCGCGTGGACAAGGCGCGCTCGCGCGATGCCGGCGGGGCCGGGTTGGGACTGGCCATCGTTAAATCCATTTGCGCGGCCCACGGCGGAAAGGTCGAAGTGGAAAGCGCCGAAGGCCGGGGCAGCCGCTTCAAGGTCGAATTGCCATTGGCGCAGACTCCGCGCCCAAATATAAATCTATGACAGACGAAGCATCTCAACCCAAACCCGTCCTTCCGTCCTTGCCTCCAGCTTGGAAGCGCCGCGAGGCCTGGGTTGCATTGATTCTACTGATGGTGATTGTATTTTTTTGTTTCCTGTTGCTGGGCCGCCGAGGAAAAGTCGAGACGAACAGCACGACCATCCCGACCGTGGCGGTGGCCACCGTGGACCGCGAAGATGTTTACAATGAAGTGACCATTCCGGCGGAGTTCCGTCCCTACGTGGAGGCGGAGTTGAACGCAAAGGTGTCGGGCTATCTGGACAAAATTAACGTGGATTTTGGCGACAAAGTCAAGGCCGGGCAGCTTTTGGCCGTGCTGGAAGTCCCGGAATTGAAGGACGAGTTGCAGGAAGCAATAGCCGCTGAACAAAGGGCCGGGGCAGATTACACCAATGCCCATCTCATCTATACTCGTCTGCTTACTGTCAACACTGAGCACTCCAATCTGGTCGCCCAGCAAGACGTCGATACCGCTCAAGCCAAGGACAGTGCGGCCCTGGCCGCTGTGGCTTCCGCCAAAGCGGACGCGGAGAAGTATCAAACGCTGTTCGGTTACACCAGGATCACCGCGCCTTTTGAAGGCGTTATCACCTGGAGATCAGCCGACCCCGGGGCGCTCATTCAAGCGGGCACTTCTTCCGATACCCAAGCCAAGCCTTTGGTGCGGCTCTCCGACAATTATCTGCTGCGGCTGGATTTTCCTGTCTCCGTCAAATACGTCAAGGACGTGCATCTCGGCGCGCCGGTGACGGTGCGGGTGGAATCTCTAGGCAACAAGACCTTCACCGGCAACATTGCGCGGTTCACGAGCCAGGTGAGCGCGGCCACGCGCACCATGATCACCGAAATAGAAGTGAAAAATCCGGACCTGGAAATTGTGCCGGGCATGTATGCGACAGTGGTGTTGAAAGTCGAACATCGTTCACAGGTGCTGACCATTCCCACCGAGGCGGTGGCCAGCGCCCGACAGAGCACGGTGGCTGTCGTCAATCAGGACAATCTCATCGAAGAGCGCGCAGTCACTCTTGGGTTGGAAACGCCCGACCGCTACGAAGTCACCTCTGGTTTGAAGGAGGGCGAGAAAGTAATGATCGGCAATCACTCGCAAGTGCATGGCGGCCAGAAAGTGGAAACCAAACCGTGGCCGGCCGCGCAGACGAACTGGAACATACCCAAAGGAGAGTAATATCTTTATATGTCCCGCTTCGCCATCCGCTATCCGTATTTGATTGTCGTCATCTGTCTTGTCACCTGTGTGGTGGGGGTGACGAGCCTGCTCAGAATGCCAGTGGATTTGTTTCCCCCGATCAAAATTCCTGTGATCGTAGTGGCCACATTCTATGCCGGCATGCCGCCGGAGCAGATCGAGAACGACATCACCGGTCAATTCGAGCGCATGTTCACGCTGGCCTCCGGCATTGACCACATGGAGTCACGCTCCCTCACGGGAGTGAGTTTGATTAAAGTTTATTTTCAGCCCGGCACCGATCCGCAGTCCGACGCGGCCAGCGTGGCCAACCTGGCCCTGGCTAGTCTGCGTTATCTGCCGCCGGGGACGCTGCCGCCCATCGTAATGCCGTTTGACGCTTCCAGCTTGCCGGTCTGCCTGGTCACGCTCAAAGGCAATGGATTGAGCGAATCGCAGTTGCGCGACCTGGGCCAGTTTACCGTGCGCAACCAGATGGCGGGGGTGCCGGGCGCGTCGCTGCCTCCGGCTTTCGGAGGAAAGTATCGCCAGATTATGGTCTATGTGGACCCGTCCAAGTTGGAGGCGCACGGCTTGAGCGTCATGGACGTGGTGCATAAAATCAACGAAGCCAATCTTATTTTGCCGTCAGGAGACGTGAAAATCGGCCCCTATGATTACAACGTGTACGCCAACGGCCAGATTAATGCCATGAAGGACATTAATCTGGTCCCGCTCAAAACGGAGGGCGAGGCCTCGGTGCTGGTGGCCGACGTGGGCAAGGCCACGGATTCCTCGCAAATCCAGGTCAACAAGGTGAGGGTCAACGGCCAGGCTTCAGTGTACCTGCCCGTTTTGAAACTAGGCGGGGATGCCAACACCATTGCGGTGGTCAACGGCATTAAACAGGCCATCTCCAAATTGGTAGATGTGCCGAAGCAATTGGCGCCTCAGGTGGTGTTCGACCAGTCGGTGTTCGTGAAGGCGGCCATCGAAAATTTGATTCATGAAGGCGCCATTGGCCTGGTGCTCACGGGGATTATGATATTGGTCTTTCTGGGAAGCCCCCGCGCCACGCTGGCTGTGTTTCTCTCCATTCCGCTTTCCGCGCTGGCCACGTTCATCGCGCTGGCGTTGGGGGGAAGTTCCGTCAACGCCATGATCCTGGGAGGGTTGGCGCTGGCTTTCTCACGGCTTATCGACAACTCGGTGGTGGTGCTGGAAAACATATTCCGGCATTTGGAGATGGGCGAATCGCCCAAGGTAGCCGCTGAACGAGGCGGCGAAGAGGTGGCCCTGCCTGTTCTGGCGGCCACACTGACATTGGTGGTGGTGCTGTTTCCAGTCATCATGCTTTACGGCGTAAGCAAATATCTGTTTGGCGCGCTGGGCCTGTCTCTGGTGCTGTCGCTCTTTGCGTCCTACTTCGTGGCCATGACCGTGGTGCCGCTGTTTTGCGCCAACCTCATCAAAGCCCATCAAGCGGACGAGGAGCTCGGGACGCCTCCGCACAACGACGCTCCCAAACCGAAAAGCTGGTGGCGCCGTTTCAATGCCTGGTTCAATCATCAATTCTCCAATTTGCTCGACGGCTATGATCGCGTGCTGGGTTTGGCCTTGGAACGCCCCCTGATCACTATCTTCTTTATCACCGGGCTTTTCACGTTGAGTTTGCTGCTCTATCCGATGATCGGCAAATCCTACTTTCCGCGCACGGACCCCGGTCAATTTGTCATTGATGTCAAAGCGCCTTCCGGCACACGCATCGAATTGACAGACCAACTGGTGGGGCAGGTGGAGCAAATCGTCCGCGAAGTAGTCCCTACGAATGAGCTTAAAATCATGGTGTCCAATATCGGCATCCAGCCGGGCTTTTCTTCCATTTTGACACCCAACTCCGCCCCGCACACGGCGTTTGTCCAAGTCGGGCTTAACGACGGCCATAAACTCAGCAGTTTCGGTTACATGGACCTGGTGCGAGCCAGAATGAGTCGTGAGCTGCCCCAGGTCGGCGCCTATTTTCAGACCGGCGGTCTGGTGGATGCCATCGTCAATCAAGGCATGCCCGCCCCGTTGGATGTCCAGGTCAGCAGCATGGATATGAATTCGGCCCACGCCATTGCCACTCAAATCGCCCGGAAAGTGCGCGAACTTCCGGGAGTCGGCGACGTGCTGGTGCCCCAGGACGTGGATTATCCGTCGTTGAAAATCGACCTTGACCGGGAGCGCGCCAGTCAATTGGGTCTGAGCGCCAAGGATCTGGTGGACAATTTGATCACGGCGCTGACGTCCGATGTCATGATTGCGCCCAGCTATTGGGTGGATCAGAAGAGCGGCAACCCCTACTTCTTGGCGGTGCAATATCCGGAAAACCTGGTCAGAAACCTCGAGGATCTCGGATCCATGCCGCTCAGGGCGCCGCATCTGGGCGGATCGGCCGGCTTGGATTCAGCCGCGCAGGGCCACGCCGATCGCCGGAATATTCAGCAGTCTCATCCCGACGAACCGACACGGCTGGATTCGGTGGTTCATTTTTCGCACATTCTGGCTCCGACCGAAGTGGACCATTACCAAATACGGAGGACGGTGGATGTGTATGTTGCGCCCAAAGGCGAGGACTTGAGCCGGATTTACGCCGGGGTGCAAAAGATTATTGATAACACGCATCTGCCGGAAAACATGACCATCGCGGTGCGCGGTTCGGTGCAGGCGATGCGCGAGTCCTTCCATAGTTTTGCCGTCGGACTCGCTTTGTCGGTGGTTCTGGTTTATTTGATTTTGGTGGCGCAGTTCCGCTCGTTTTTGGACCCGTTTCTCATTCTATTGGCGGTGCCGCCAGGGCTGACCGGGGTGCTGTTGATTCTATATTTGACTGGCACGCCGATCAGCATCATGGCGTTGATGGGGATGTTGTTGGTGGTGGGCATCTCCGTGTCCGACAGCATTCTCATAGTGGAGTTCATCAACCGGCTGCGGGAGGAGGGGCGACCTTTGCGCGAGGCTGTGGCGCTAGGGCCGCGCGTAAGATTGCGCCCGGTCTTGATGACCACCCTGGCCACGTTGATCGGACTCATTCCCATGGCGATGAAAATGGGCACAGGCGGCGAAGCCTACGCCCCGCTGGCGCGCGCCGTCATCGGCGGTTTGGCCGTTTCTGCCGCGCAGACTATCTTTCTCGTTCCGGCTGCTTACCTGCTGATTCATGACAAACTCAATGCCGCCCGTTACGCCAGACCTCAGGAAAATCCCACTTCATGAAAACCGCCTTATGGTTCACGCTCTTGCTCTGCGTCGCAGGCCCTCTGCATGCCTCCGATGAGCCGCGCCATCTGACGCTGAAGGAAGCCGAACAAATCGCTTTGACGCAACACCCCAGGATTTCTGTGGCCCATCTCACCGCGCTGGCGTCCAGACAGTCCGCCAAGGCAGTCCAATCCGCCTTTTTGCCCAATGTTTACGCCAGCGCGACCGCCGTCGGCACAACGGACCCGAACAATACCCGCATCGCCGCCGGCGCGCTGAATAATCCCCTGATTTACGATCGCGAGGCCGATGGCGCAACCATCAGCCAGCTTATCACGGATTTTGGACGAACCGGCGAACTGAGCAAGAGCGCCAAATTGCGCACTCAGGCCGAGGAAATGAATTTGCAAGCGACGCGCGAACAGATTCTTTTGGAAGTCAACAACGCCTATTTTTCAAGTCTGGCCGCGCAATCGGTGCTGGCCGTGGCCGAGGAAACGGTAAAATCGCGCCAACTCATCCTGCAACAAATCCAAACCCTTGCGACGAACAAATTGAAGTCCGACCTCGATGTGAGTTTTGCCAGCGTGGATTTGGATCAGGCGAACATCCTGCTGGCCAAGGCGAAAAGCGACCTCAGGGCCAGCTTTGCGGTGCTTTCGACTTTGCTGGCGGAACGCGAACCACAGACCTTTACGCTGGCCGATGAGCCAATGCCGCCCAATATCACCAATGGGATTTCGGGCTTGATCCTGGAGGCGCTGGCCCAAAGGCCGGACTTGGCGCGCTTGCGCTATCAACGCGATGCCGCCAAGGAATTTGCCAAGGCGGAGGGCAAATTGCTCTATCCAACGCTGGATGCGATAGGGACTGCTGGAGTGATACCCACAGGGAATCCCCATTTTGGTCCCGATTACGCGGCGGCCGGGATCAATCTAAACTTGCCCTTGTTCACCGGCGGACTTTACACGGCGCGCCGCCGGGAAGCGGAATTCAAGGCCAAGGCAGCCGATGAAGATTTGCGCGACGAGGAAAACAACATCGTTCGCGACCTGCAAATCTCCAAACTCAACCTCGAATATGCCCATGACCGTCTGGCCCTGACACGCCAACTGGTGCAAAACGCGAATGAGGCCCTGGAGTTGGCCCAGGCGCGCTTCAAGGGCGGCATCAGTTCGATCATCGAACTGAGCCAGGCGGAATTGAACCAGACCTCCGCACAAATTGCGGAAGCCGGCGCCCGATATGATTATCAAATCCAGCATTCCGCAGTCGATTTTCAACTCGGCCGCCTACGCTGAACGTTCTTCCCGCAGGGAGCGAAGAAATCCGCAAAACAGACCGATGGCAACCATCTGAAAATTTGCGTTGTCAGGTCCGTTTGGCAGATCACCGAAGGCGAGTGTAAATGGAGGCAATATCAAGACGGCGAACGGATCGGGCGCCGTGTTTACGCTGGACCGCCCGGAAGCGCAGATCGTTTATTTATGTGGAGACTTCAATGAATGGTCGCCGCGAAGCTTGCGCATGTTTCGACGTGGTATGAATGGGCCAATTCAAGCCGTCCCCCTCCACTCCATTTCAGTGCCGCCAGTGAACCACTCCACTGGCTGGCTCTTCCACTACGCTCCGTTCCGGCGTCTCGAATCGTCTGAGGCAGGCTTACCCCCGCGTCCTGAGAGCAGCGGCTTTTGCTCCGGCTCCGCTCCCCGCTTCCCTCCCGCTGCGCTCCGCAAAACCGCCGCACTCATGCCGCCCCGGATTCGAGCTTGTCCCTCACCCGTCTTGTGCCGCCGGTAGGAAACAGTGCGGTCTTTCCAGTCAAGGTCCTCTGCGGTCAATTCCGCCATGTCGGTTTGCGCCCCGCCCAGGTGCCACAACATTTCATAGTAAGCCCGGATTTCCGGGTTGTGTTCCCGCTCCATAATTGTCTGGTGCTCCGCCGCCGTGATCGCCCGCTTGTCTTTGTGGCGCACTGCCGGCCAATGCAGCTTTGGCAGCACGGGCCACGGGGGCCAGTGCATCCCGAAAGCGAAATTGTGCAAGCGGCGCAAGAACATATTCGTGGAAACCGTGCCCGTGTTGAGCACCTGCAAGAAATGTTCCGACGCCGTTTCGATGAGCTTGCGCCCGCGAATGAGGTCGAAAGATATGGGTTTTCCCTCTGAGAATCAAGAACAATTTGGCTTAACCCGCCACTATTTTTCACTACTCCTTCACTATTTTCACTGACAGTGGAAAGGGAACATCGTCCACTTTTCAAAATAATTGCAGTGGAAAAAATAACCTTCATAATGCTGGAATGAAAAAGACAGTTCTGATTACAGGAGCGTCATCCGGCATTGGCAACGCCGCCGCGAGACGTTTCGCCAGAAACGGCTGGAATGTGGTCGCCACCATGCGCTCGCCGGATGCGGAAAAAGATTTGGTCTGCCTTGACGACATGCTCGTGACACGCCTCGACGTTCAAGATCACGACAGCATCTGCAAGGCAATTGAAGCAGGCATCGCTCGGTTCGGAAAGATTGACGCGCTTATTAACAACGCGGGCTTTAGCTTGTTCGGCATATTCGAGATGCTTCCACGCGAAAAAATTCGGGAGCAGTTCGATGTCAACGTCCTTGGCGTCATGGATGTCACGCGCGCTATGCTGCCGCATTTTCGGAAGAACAAGGGCGGACTCATCATTAACATCAGCTCGCGCGCCGGACTCGTTGCGTTGCCAATGATTTCGCTTTATTGCGCTACCAAATATGCTCTCGAAGGATTTTCGGAATCGCTTGCCTACGAACTCGCGTCCCAGAACATCATCGTCAAAATTATCGAGCCTAGCGGGGGAGTAACCAGCACCAACTTCTCGGAACGTATGGGCAAAGAACGGGTGCAGGATACGCTGTCGGATTACAATGACTTCGTTGCCCGCACGAGCGCGGCCTTCGCGGGTATGCGGTCGGCTCGAAAGACGAGTGCTGACGAAGTGGCGCAGGTCATCCACGATGCCGCCACGGACGGCACGAACCGGCTTCGCTATTTCACCGGCGAGGACTCCGGCGGCTTCGTCAAGGCGAAGCGGGAAATGTCCGAACCGGATTACATCAATTTCATGCGGTCGCGGTTCATTACAGAAAAATAAGCGCGCACGCGGAAACAGTCCACGGAATATGGGGGAGCATCACTTACCTTTCCGCCGTATCGGAAAGGGCGCGGAGCGTTAAGGCCAGCGCGAGCGGTCCTGGAGTCCAGAGGGCTTCTGCCCATTGGCGCGGGCCTGGGCTGGCGTGAAGCCCGGCGCCTGCCTCCGCCAAGGCTTCGGCAAGGCAGGCCGGGGCTTGGGGATGGCGCGAGTCCCCAACGGCAAAAAAGAGCGGCTGAACCGTTTCCAGTCCAGCCGTGCGATTGTTTACGGTGTCACAGCTTCCAATTTGCCAAAAATCTGAAAATCTGCGGGATTGGATGTGAGCAAACGGCGGACGCCGCCAGCGTAGCGGATACGAAGATGGTCGGCAAAGGCAAGCTGGACAAGGATGTTGCAATGGGCGCAAATTTTTTTTGTGAAAGGCTCGCCCTCATCCTGACCTTCTCCCCCTGGGAGAAGGAACAGATGTCGCTCGATTCTGGTTGTGCGGATGCGCGTTCGGCCAGTCCAGCGGCGGGATTCTCCAAATGGCAGCCGACGATTCTCCCTCTCCCGCGCAGTGGGAGAGGGCCGGGGTGAGGGCGGCCTGGGAAAAGAAATTTGCCAAAAACAGATTTGCGCCCGAGTGCCATTTAACCCAAATAATCCATTTGCGTTCCGGGCGGGGTGTGTTATGGTTTTCATCCTTTTGGGACGAGCTTCGTCCGGAAGGAAACGGCCTCAATGCCGCTCCCGTGTGGGGGCGGGCGGCCATAATAACACTAAATTCAATCCCGTGTTCCGCGGGATGGTCCGTTGCCGCCTTGCGGCCCGGACTTCTAACAAAAGGAAAACTGTGATCAGTATCGGCATCAAGGAATTATTGGATGCTGGCGTCCACTTCGGGCACCAGACGCGGCGCTGGAATCCCAAGATGAAACCGTTCATCTTCGACGCCCGCAACGGGATTCATATCATTGACCTGAGCAAGTCGCTCACCCAATTGGAGACCGCTTGCGATTTTCTCCACGGCGTCGTGAGCCGCGGCGGCAACGTGCTCTTTGTGGGCACCAAAAAGCAGGCGCAGGAAGCGGTCAAGGAATCGGCCAAAAGCTGCGGCCAGCTTTACGTGACCGAACGCTGGCTGGGCGGCACGCTCACTAATTTCAACACCATCAAACGCTCCATCGCCCGCCTCAAACAAATCGAACGCTGGGAAACCGATGGCAGCATCAACCAATACGGCAAACAGGAGCAATCCATGTACCGCCGCGAAGCGGCCCGGCTTTTCAAGAATCTCGACGGCATCCGCACGATGGATAAATATCCGGCCGCCCTGTTCATCGTGGATATCAAGCGCGAGCACAACGCGGTCGCCGAAGGGCGCCGCTTGAACATCCCCATCGTCGCCTTGGTGGATACCAACTGCGACCCCGAACTGGTGACTTATCCCATCGCCGGCAACGACGACGCCATCCGTTCGGTGCGGCTGATCTTGCAGACCGTCGTGCAGACGGTGACGCAGGCCCGCGCCGAGTACGAGGCCAAATACGGCCGCCGCAAGGCCCAACAAGGCGAGGAAACTCCGCCGCCCGCGCCCGCCGAGGTCGCGGTCGTGGCTGAGGCGCCCGTCGCCGTCGCCCCCGAACTTGCGCTGGCTTCCGCAGCCGCGCCTGTCGCAACTTAAACCCTCAATATTTAACACGTATGGCTGATTTTACCGCCGCCGATGTAGGCAAGCTGCGCGAATTGACTGGCGCAGGCCTGATGGATTGCAAGAAGGCCCTGGTTGAGGCCAAGGGCAATATTGAAGCTGCCGTGGATCACTTGCGCAAACGGGGCATCGCCTCTGCCGCCAAGAAAGCGACGCGCGATACCAAGGAAGGCGTCATCGCCCAGGCCATCCAACTCGGCGCCAAGCTGGGCGTCATGGCCGAGATCAATTGCGAGACCGATTTCGTCGCGCGCAACGAAACCTTCCGCGCTTTTTATGACGACGTCACGCGCAAGCTGGCGTCCGGCGCGACGTTGGAGTCGCTGGAGCCGGACCGTGTCGCCGCCGTGGCGCGGATCGGGGAGAATATTCAGATTCCGCGCTTTGTCCGTTATGAAGTGGCCGGCAACGGGATCGTGGCGGCCTATATTCACACGGGCGCCAAGGTGGGCGTGCTGGTGGAAGTGGGCGCCGGCAAGGAGCCGACGGTGGCGACGGAGGAATTCAAGCAATTGGTCAGGGACATCACGTTGCAAATCGCCGCCGGCAATCCGACGGTGATCTCGCGCGAGCAGGTGCCCGCCGCGACGGTGGCGAAGGAGAGGGAAATCGCCGCCGAGCAAGTCAAGAACAAACCGCCCCAGGCCATCGCCAAGATTGTGGAAGGCAAATTGGAGAAGTTTTACCAGGGCTGCTGCCTGTTGGACCAGGGATTTGTCAAGCGCAACTCGGAAGTCTCGATCAAGGAACACGTGGGCGGCATCGCCAAGCAGCTTGGCGACGAAATTGTGATCCGGCGTTTCGCGCGGTTCCAAGTGGGCGAAAGCCCCGTGGTTTGAGTGGGCAACTTTTCTTAATCTTAATCTTAATCTCTTCTGATGAAAAAAGAGATTATGATTAAGATCAAGAAAGAGAAAGAGCGGCGGCCCATTGACGGCAGGCCGCGCCGTTGTTACAAAGGCTTATGAAAAAAGTCTTGAAAGCGAAATACCGGCGAATTCTGCTGAAACTCAGCGGCGAGGCCCTGGGCGGATCCCAGGGCGTCGGCATCTGCCCCGAGGCCGTCCACGAAATGGCCCGGCAAATCGCCGAAGTGCGGGAGATGGGGGTGCAAGTGGTCGTGGTGGCCGGCGGCGGGAATATTTATCGCGGCGCTTCCGGCGGCGAGCGCGGCATCGAACGGGCCACGGGGGATTACATGGGAATGCTGGCCACGGTCATCAACGCGCTGGCGTTGCAGGATGCGCTGGAAAAACTGGGGGTGGAAACGCGCGTGCAGAGCGCCATCGCCATGTCGCAAGTGGCCGAGCCGTTCATCCGGCGCCGCGCGGTGCGGCACCTGGAGAAAGGGCGCGTGGTTATTTTCGGCGGCGGCACGGGCAATCCGTATTTTTCGACCGATACCGCGGCGGCGTTGCGGGCCAACGAGATCGGCGCCGAAGTGGTCCTCAAGGCGACGAAGGTGGATGGCGTCTATGACAGCGACCCGGTCAAGAACCCCGCGGCCAAGCGGTATGAACAAATCAGCTACCTGGAGGCGTTGCAGAAACGTTTGAGGATTTTGGACTCGACCGCCTTTTCGCTGTGCATGGACAACAAAATGCCGATCATCGTGTTTGATTTTTTCAAGGCCCATAACCTCCGGAGCGTGGTCCTGGGCGAACGGGTCGGAACCCTGGTGACCAGTTGAGCATCAACAAGACTCCAAAAACCCAAACCTTAAACTGATTATGGACCTAGACGACATTCTCCTTGAGGCGGAAGAAAAGATGAGCAAGACCGAACAGGTCGTGCAGCACGAATTCGCGGGTTTGCGCACTGGCCGGGCCTCGCCGGTCCTGGTGGAGAACATCACGGTGGAGGTTTATGGCTCGCACATGCGCATCCGGGAATTGGCCGGCATCACCACGCCGGAGGCGCGCGTGCTGATGATTCAACCGTGGGACCTGAGCACCGTGCATCCCATCGAGAAGGCAATTCTCAAGAGCAACCTGGGCGTCACGCCGGCGGTGCAGGGCAAGATCATCCGGCTGGTCTTGCCGGAATTGAGCCAGGAGCGGCGCCACGAAATGGTCAAGATTGTCCGCAAAATGACCGAGGACGGCCGCGTGGCCATCCGCCACGTGCGCCGCGACGCGATCGAAGCGGTGAAAAAGGAAAGCAAACACGGGGGCATCGCCGAAGACCAGGTCGAAGGGGCGGAAAAGGAAATTCAAAAACTGACCGACCAATACATCGCCAAAATTGACGCTCATCTGGCCGCCAAGGAAAAAGAGATCATGACCGTGTGAGACTTATTGTGTTTGACTCACGCCCGGCGGAGGGTCGAAGTGGATCACATCTTCGCCGCGTCTGGCGTAACTGAGCCGTTCGCGGGCCAGGCGTTCGATCGTCGTGGGATTTTGCAAGGCGCGCAAGCCGGCATCCAATTCCCTGGCCCGTTCCGTTTCCATGTCAATTTTCCGCTCCAGTTCCAACTCGGCGCGGCGCAGGCGCTGATTATTCTGGATGACCGGCTGGTACCAAAGGAAAATTCCCATCAGGCTGGCGATGACCAGCAGGGCCAGCACCAGACGAAATAACTTGTCCCAAATGCTTTGACTTGCGTTCACTTACCCCATTTAATCACCCTTAGGCTATAAACGGAAGAAGGAAATTCGCAAAATTTACTTCAGCGGCGTGGCCATGGCCTGAAAACAGGCCGGCGCCCGGCCGAAAAAATTCAGTAAGTTGTTTCTTGCATTCGGTGCGGGGATATGATTATAACTGCGCTGAACCTGATTCATGTCAGCTTTAAGCATACATCGAGAAGGTAAAGGGTTGAGGGCTGAGAGCGCCGGTGGAGGCGCGTGTCCGAGCCATTCGGATGGAAGGAGGATTGTTCAAAAGATTTGAGACTCGACGCTAAAGTTTCGCGCAGGGTTTCCGATAGATATGTAAACGCATTTGCGGAAGTTTATTCAAAATATTTGATCCATCTCTACTAATATGGCCATACGCATAAACCTATTGGCCGAGGAACAGGCAGCGGAGGAACTGCGCCGGAAGAACCCGGTCAAGCTTACCATCTGGGTGGGGAGCTTTTTCGTTGCGGTGGTGGCGATCATCATTCTCAAGATCCAATGGGACATCGGGTTCAGCAAGAAAGCCTACAATTTGATCGAGCAGTCGTGGAAGAACAATACGGCCAATTACGCCGCCGTGACCAACAACATAGCCAAAATCGCCGTGATTGACAAGAAACTGGCGGCCCTGGATCGGTTGTCCACCAACCGCTTCTATTGGGCTCCCGTTCTCAACGCACTCCAGCAGACGATGATCGGCGACATCCAAGTCGTCAGAGTAGCCGGCGAACAAAAGTACACAAAGATAGATCCCAAAACTATCGGCTCCGGCCAGAACGTGAAGACGATTCCGGGGAGCATGATCGAAAAAACCACCCTTTACATTGACGCCAAGGATTACAATCCCGGAGCGCAAAACTACGACAAATTCAAAGAGACGCTCAACAACTTCGATTTTTTCGTCAGCAACCTCCAGCATGCTTTCATCCTGGAGGGCACGCTGAGTCCGCCGACGGCCGACCCGTCCGATCCCAGCAGGCAGTTCGTCGTTTTCAAGCTGGTTTCGCATTTTAAGGATGTGTCCCGCGAATGATAAAACTTTCCAAAACGCAGAGGGATCAGATGATCGGCATCGCCGTGGCCGCCGTGGTGCTGGCGGCGTTGTTGTGGTTTTTCGGCGTCACCGCCAAGCAAGAGGAATTGTCCAGAACAGAGAAGAACACTGCCCAGATGCAAGACACACTCAGAAGGGCCGAGACCACCATGCGCCAGGGAGAGGACATTGCCGGACAACTCCAGGCGCGCACTCGGTTGCTGGAGAAACGCGAGGGCATGCTGGCTTCGAATATCGATCCCTACTCCTGGATTATCAACACGATTAACAAGGTCCTTACGACGCACACAGGAGTCAATATTTTCCAGTACTCCCAGCCGGAAATAAGCGACACCGGCATCTTCCCCGACTTTCCCTACAAGTGGGCCACGTTTCGTCTCGGAGGCACAGGCTATTACCACGATTTCGGCAAATTTTTTGCCGACTTGGAAAACGACTTTCCTTACTTTCGGGTGCAGAACCTCACGTTGAGCGCCAATGCCGCAGCCTCAGGCGAACCGGAAAAGCTCAAAGTTGGTTTTGAACTGGTGGTGCCGATCAAAGCCAGCGATACAAAATGAGAATTCCCCCTCTATTTTGGAAGGGCATCCAGGCTGCGGCCGCTGCCGGGCTGATCTTGTGCCTCGTGCCGGCGTGCAAGCCCGCAGTCCAGCCTGCAGGCCCGGCTAATCCCGCGGCCGCCAAAACAAACACGGTGACGGCAACTCCCAATCTCGCGGCTGCCGAGCACGTCTCGGTCTTTAACGAGTTGATGCCGCCCAAGGGCAAGGACCCGTTTTACCCCAACTCCCACCGCCGCGATCCCGTGCCGATTGCGCCGCTGCGGACGGACAGGCCGCCGCCGCCCTCCTCGGAATTGCAGCTCCAGGGGATCGTCGGCAACGCCCAGCATCGTTTGGCTATCATCAACACAACCATTCTGCAGGTCGGGGAACGAGACTCGGTGAGTGTGCCTAGCGGGCGCGTGCAAGTGAAATGTTTGGAGATCGGCGAGGATTATGCTGTGATCAAGGTGGAAGGGGAAGCACAACCGAAGCGATTGGAATTGACCAAGAAAGGTTTTTGACGCACAAAGGTTCGTCATCCGCGCCCATAAATGTCGAGATTGCATAAAGATATATGAAAATCGAAAAAGTCTTTGCGGTCATCGTGGCGGTTCTCGCCTTCTGTCTGGCGGTGCCCGGCCAAACGAACCAAACTCCTAACACGGCGACGCCTGTGGGCACACCGCCTAACCCTCCATCGCCCTTCCCGCCTGGGTCGCCCGGCACCACTAACGCGCCTCCGCCGGAACCGCTGCCGGTGCCGCTGCCGCCAGACCGCACGACTTCTTACGCGCCACTGGTTGGGCAGGATACGACGATCTCCCGAGAGGCGCCGGTCGTCGAAGGGACCGTCATTGATGTGACCATTCCCGATGTGGCGTTGACGGACGCAATTCGTTCGTTGGCTCTTCAAGCCGGGCTGAACATCATATTCGACCCTAATCTGCTGGTGGCGCCCGACGGCCATCCCCTCCCGCCGCCGCAAGTGACAGTCAAGTGGCACGGTCTGACAGCCATGCAGGCCATGCAGGCCTTGTTGGATACCTGGGGCTGGCAACTGGTTTGGGACTCGCGCACCAAGGTGGGCCGAATCACGAAAAAGGACATGGCCGCCAAAGAACCACTGCTCATCTCCGTCATCGAGTTGCGCTACGCCAATCCGAGCAATATTGTCAGAGAAGTGGAGGCCACGCTTTCTGCCGGCAGTTCGATCGTCCGCGATGATCGCACCCACCAATTGGTCGTTCGCACGACGGAAAGAGAACTCTTCGGCGTGACGGCGCTCATCAAGAAGCTGGATTCCGCCACCCGCCAAGTCTTGGTGGAAGCCAGGATCGTGGAAACCAGCAAAGACATTACCACCGCCAAAGGAGTGGATTGGACTGGAACGCTCCAGTCTCAGCACATCAGTTTTGGCAACGGCTTGACCCAAGGCACAACGTCGTCAGGAACGTCGTCTTACTCCGGCAACGGCGCAAGCACTGCCACCGTTTCGCCGGGCGGCTCCCCCATCAGCGGCGGCTCAGGCAGCTCGCCCATAAGCACTCTCTCCAGCAACATCACCTCTTTCACCACTACGATCACAGGCAACACTTCGTCAGGCGGCGGCTTTTCGGCCAATACTTCTCGCGGCATCAGTCCAGCCACGGCCTTTCTCAACGCGGACGGCGTCTCGGCGGTGTTGTCTTTCCTCAACACCGACACCGACACCAAGACCATCGCCTTTCCGCGGACGGTGGCCCTGGACGGCGTGCCCACGCAATTGGCGGTGGTGCAAAACATCCCGGTCTTTGTGCAGACACAAAGCGCTCCCGCCGGCGGGTCCGCTTCGGGTTTGGCTACCATCCAACCCAACTACGACCTGACGGTGGAAAACACGATCCTCAATGAAGTCGGGGTGAAGTTGACCGTAACCCCGCGCATCGCCGGACCAACCAATGTCCTGCTTGATTTAAAGCCGGAGATTTCGCAACAGCTTCCAGGTTTTGTGAGCGAGACGTTGAACGGCCAGGTCAACCAGGCGCCCAGCTTTAGCCGCAGCCGAATCGTGACCCAGGCTTCAGTGCCCAGCGGTTACACGCTGGTTTTGGGGGGCATGGACCAGGATGTCGTCAACAAGACCTTCACCAAGGTGCCCTTTTTTGGTGATCTGCCCGGCTTGGGCAATATCTTTCGCAGCGACAACAAGACGCACTCATCGGAAACGATCCTGCTTTTTGTCACACCCACCATCATCAGTGACTCCGATTACCAAGCCAGCGCCAGCCAGTTCGAAAAGCGAAGGCCGACATCAGCCACCGAGATGAACGAATCAGCCTGGGACACGGGAGAGCCTATCGACTGGACCAAACCCAGGAACAAAGTCAGCCCGGATTACCAGCCCTAATTCTGTTTGCAAATATGAGTCCTATTGACAAAAACAAGGGCCGGCTCAGGAAGCCGCGGCGCGGGATAGGCGCGGCGCTGGCCGGTTTCGGCTGGCTGGCCGCGTGTTGCTGTGCCATGGCCCAGGTCTCGGTTGATACGATCGGCGGCGGGGTGCGGGTGGTATGCGGTCCCGCCTACGGTTTTGCCGGCGGCAACACATATACCAACGCGCAATTCAACGCTCCCTGGTCCTGCGCGCTGGATACCAATGGCAATCTGTGGATCGCAGACAAGAACAATAACGACCTTGAGCAGGTCAGCCAGGCCGGAAATAAGGCCGCCAGCATCACGACGGAGTATTATACCAATAGCGGGACATCGCCTCATGTCGTGACCAATTATCACTACCTTACCAATATCACTGGTGTGGCGGTGGATCCCGCCAACAACTTGTATGTGCTGCTGGCTTCGCCGCCCCAGGTCTTCCAATGTGATCTTTCGGTGCAATCCACCACCCTCAACGTGCTTTCTTCCTTGGTCCTCACCAATCTCCCGGCCGGCGTCGTGGCCTCGGCTATGGCGGTGGATGGCAGTTCCAACGTGTTCATCGCCTTTACCAATGGGGCCATCATCCGATTTCAATTGCTGGACAGCAATCCTCCGCCAACCACTTATGTGGAGAATTACACCTTGGGATCTTCCGTCGCCGTGCATTACATCGTGACCAATTTCAATTGGCGGCCGTCTGGCCTGGCTTTGCTGGCTAACGGGCAACTGGCCGTGAGCGACACTTTGAGCAACGCGATCTACGCCGTCTCCACCAATGACTACACCTCCAACAGCGGACTGCAAATGATGACCGGGGGTCATGGAGCAGGTTTTGACGATGGTCCTCCTGATTTCGCCACGTTCAACCAGCCGTATGGCCTGGCCGCTTCCGCCGACGGCAGTTTGATCGTCTGCGACATGCTCAACAACCGTTTGCGAGCCATAGACCCACTCACCAATACCACCACACTTTACGGCACCGACAGCAACGTCTGGCCGGCCACCTGTTGCACTTGCGACCCGACGTTTTACGCCGGTTGGGTGGATGGCGTGGCCGGGACTGCCAGCAATAGCGCCACGGGCCGCCAGCCTGTCAGCGTGGCGATTTCCCCGGCTGGCACTCTCTTTGTGACGGAACTTTATTACAGCCTGATTCGGCAAGTCACGAATACCAGCTATGTGCCGGTCAATCCCAGCGCCACCTTCCCGGTGGCCGTAACACAGCCGGCTACAGGCGTAAGCCCGACGAACGCGACGTTGAATGGGACTGTCAATGCCGGGAGCGCGTCAACATCCTATTACTTTGAATGGGGCGCCACCACCAACTATGGGAATTTTACGGCGACAAACGTGTTGAGCGCCAATCTTAGCATCGCGCAGTTGGTGTCCGTGACGCTCAGCAATCTTGCGCCAGGCATGACCTATCACTTCCAATTGGTGGCCTTCAACGGCTTCGGCTACAGCTTCGGCGACGATTTAACGGCCTTCACGCTTTCCGAAGCGGGTACTGTGATCACGATGCCGGCCACGGGAGTCACGTCAAGCAACGCGACCTTGAACGTGAGCGTCAATGCTGAAGGTTCGCCGACCACGGTTTACTTCCAATGGGGCACAACCACAAATTTCGGAAACCTGACCACGCCGGTTGATTTGTCCAGCAACTTGTCGGGTAATCAATCCGTATCCTGGACGATCAGCAATCTGCAAGCAGGCACGATCTACTTCTATCAGGCCGTGGCCGCCAACAGCGGCGGCATGGTTGACGGCGCCATCCTTCTTTTCAGCACGCTTTCCGTCCCGGCGCCCACGCTCTCTATAAACCCCAGCAGCGGTTATTTCCCTGACTGCACGAACATCTCCGTGACCAGCAGCGTGCCGACGGTCTATTACACGACTGATGGCAGCACCCCGACGACCAACAGCACGGAGGTGCCAGACATGATGACAAACACAAACTCGTCGAGCATGGGTCTTTACGTTGGTTCAATTCCATGGTGCAATCCGCTGCTTGACCTGAGCGCGTTGCGCCTGCTCGCGGTCAACGGGTCCGGCGTCAGCAATTTGACGCTGGTTCAAGGTGGTTTTCCAGCTACCAACCTCATCGGCTTTCCGCAAGCTTTGTTCGCAGGCCCGGGCGGCCATCTTTATATCCCGGTGGTGGTGGAACTTCAAAGCAACGTCACCCTGGAGTCGCTGCAGTTTCGCGTCGAAATAAATCCTAACCCAGCCGCGCCCGCGATTTCGCCCTTTGATTTGCTGCCGTTGACCTCCAATGACATGGTGCTGCTGCCAGGTCCCGCGCCCGCAGACGGGCCAGTCACGTTTGACACCTTCTCTTATACAAATACAACTTCGAGCAATGGCCAGGGCTTGGTGATTACGGCCTCGGGCGGCAGTTCCGGCCTGGATATGCAAGGTTCGGGAGTGGTGGTGATGCTGCATGTGGCGGTTCCGACCACAGCGACCAATGGACAGAGCTATTCCCTCAACGTGCTGGACCCTTCAGGCACTTCGGACGCGCAGCAGGCCAACGTCAATTTTGCCACATTGAGCAACCAAACTTTGACCATCGCCTACACGCCCTACATGGTGGGCGATTCCTCCCCAAGCACCGGCTACAACGCGGGACAGTTCGGCAACAAAGACACCACCAACAGCATCGAGGAATTCGGCTTGGATAACGCCGATGTCAATAATGCGATCTACGCCTCCGTTGGCATCCGGGTTCCGCCATCCGACAGCGACATCTACAATGCCATGGATGCCTGGCCGCCGGATTCGACGAGCCGGGGCGGCGACGGTTTTATCCGGTTGCTGGATTGGGAGACCATCCTGGGACGCTCTCTGGGCGTGGTGATTTATCCCGGCATGGATTTGACTAATTACCTTCGGTTTTGGGAGCCTGGCGACATCGGCTTCCCGTCGCACACGATTTTTACAAACTGGGTTGCGGGCGGCCCGCCGGTGCAGCTCTCTCTGGTTGCGGCCCCGGCCTTCGCCGCTTCAAGTCCGGTCAAGCTTGGGTTATCCAATTCCCCGCCGGGACTGGTATGGTTCTGCCAGGCCGCGGTCGGCTCCGGCGCCATCAGCGATGCGCTGCCGGGCAACACCTGCTCGCTGCCGGTGTACGTCAATGTTTTGCCGGGCTACAATCTGGCGGCGCTGCAATTCCGGGCCATCGTCACCGGCAGCAGCGGCGCGCCGCCCGTGACCTCAATCCAGTTTACTCCGGCTTCCGGCGCGCCCAGCCCGCTGGTCTTGCCCGGACTTTCCGGCAACGACGTGGTGAATGTTTGGGGTTTTGGGTCCTTCGCGGCGCCGCTGCAAAACAGCAATTACCTCGGAACTCTTTCGTTTGAAGTGCCTCCGGGGGCCGGTCCGGGCGCCAGTTACGCCTTGCATTTCTCGGGGGTGGATGGCGCGCCCGACTACTCGACGGAATATGAGTTGGAAAGCCATCCCGGCTATGTTTGGGTCATGGCCGCCGCCCAACCGGCTTCCATCACCTCGGACGAATGGAAAATCGCCTTCTTCGGCAGCCTGACCAACAGCCAGGCGGGGGACAACGTGGACGCGGACGGGGACGGGGCGCTGAACTGGCAGGAGTATCTGGCCGGGACCAATCCGACCAATGCCCTTTCCTGCCTGAAATTCACCAGCGCCAGCCTCGACACCGACGGCGCGCGCGGCGTGGCCATCAACTGGCTGACCGCGCCCGGCAAGACCTACCTCCTGCAATCCAGCGCCGCCCTCAACGGCGCCAATTGGACGGCCATCAACACCAACAGCGGCGATGGCAACGAGTACCAAGTCGTCGTCACAAACTTTAGCGGCAACGCCCGCTTCTACCAGATTCTCCTACAGCCATGAGTAATCCAGCTACCCGCCATCATTTGCTGACACGCTTTGTCTTGGGCGTTCTGGCCGTGTCGCTGTGCGCTCTGCCGGCCGGCGCGCAGTACGTCAGCACGGTCGTCTCCAATCTTAGCCTGCCGGCGGGTGTCGCTGTTGATTCCAGCAATAACCTTTATATTACCGACCCAGGCAACTATCGCATCGCCAAATTTGTCCCTTCCACCGGCGCCTTGAGCACGCTGGCTGGCTCCGGTGCTCTTGGCACCAATAGCGGAACAGGCCCGGACGCCAGCTTTTTCATCCCGCAGGGAATCGTCGCGGCCCGGGGCGGGTTGATTGTCGCCGATGAAGGCAGCCAGTTGATTCGTTACGTTACTTTCGGGGGAACAGTCACCAACCTGGCCGGGCAGGCTTATGTGTCAGGCCAGGCCAATGGCCCGGCGGCCGGCGCCACATTCAGCTATCCCGCAGGGATCGCGGCCGACAACGCGGGCGATCTTTATGTGGCCGATACGCAGAATAACGCCATCCGCGAGATTGACACGAACAACATCGTCTCCACCGTCGCCACGGGTGGTTACGTATTCGATCTGCCTAGCGCAGTGGCGGTGGATAATAACAACAATATCTGGGTGGCCGATTCCGGCCACGATGTCATCTGCATGATCAGCAACGGCGCCGTCACGGTCGTGGCGGGAATGACAGGGCAAGCGGGAACCAACGACTCGCTGACGGCCACCAACGCTCAATTCGATTTTCCCTCTGGTTTGCTGTGGGTCAGCCCCAACAACTTCCTCATTAGCGACACCGGTAACGACACGATCCGCAGCCTCTTTTTGACCAATTTCAATGGCTCGACTAACTACGCGGTTCAGACCGTTGGCGGCCTCCCTGGCCAGCCAGGCTTCGTGGACGGCGCGCTGACGGTGGCGCAATTCGACGCTCCTATTGGCCTTGCCGTGGATGCCACGGACGTCGGCTTCTATGTGGCGGATAGCGCCAACAATGCCGTGCGCGTGCTGCAACCCACCGCGCCGTTGCCAGCCGTGACCCCGCCCCAAATCGGCTTTGTCACTTTTCCGCCCAGTGCGACTCCCCCTTATTCTTCCATCTTCGTAGCTGCTTCCTCCGCCGTCTTCAATAATCTTACCAATATCGCCATCGTGGGCGACCCAGGCACGGTCACGTACATGACTTACGGACCCACCGGTTCCAGCATTCCGCAGCCGGGACCAGGAACCCAGACAGCGCCGATTTATCCTGGCGACGGCTCGCCCATACCCGATGTTGCTTCCGCCATATCGCCTGGTCCCGGCACCAACGACATCACAATTTACGCCATTGGAGTGCAGTCCGGCCGGCGGTCCAGCCCGTTGGTCAGCGCGCGCTATCAGTTCATCACGGCCAATCCGGTTATCACGGGCGATAACGCCGCGGACGTCCCCTTAACGGATACCACGCAGGGAGCGGACATGTATTACACGATTGACGGATCAAGCCCGACAAACGATGGGAGCAGCAGCGGGCCTGTGAGCAGCGGAACAGTCTTATCTCTTGAGATCTACAGCAACGTTGTCCTCAAAGTGCGCGCCTTTACGATCGGGCTGGCCACCAGCCAGATAGTCAGCAACGTACTCTCCCTCTCCAATGTGGTGGGGAACCAATTGTCCTGGGGATTTTCCAGCGGTCCGGCTTCGACTCACTTCATTACCGCTCTCAACCTGGGGTTTACCGCTCCGGTGACCTTTACCGAGCTTCTCAGCAGTCTTGAGATTTACACGTTGCAGTTTGACGTGACGGTGACGAATACCAGCCCCGAGCCGCCCCCCGCCTTTAGCTTTACTACCGACCTGCTGCAACCCGTCCTCGGCAAGCCAAACGAGTACGCGCTAATTCCCCCGGGCATTTACATCAATGGCGCCATCAACCCCGGCATCATTGACACGCAGCCCAACGCCTTGGAAATTTCCTGGGATGTGACCCCGCCGGTGACGAATTTATACCTCAGCGCCGAACTTATGGAATTCTCTGAAGGCGCCCAAGAGTTTTTCGACATTGATACCGAGGGTGTGGCCGTTGTCGGAACGGTGTCGTTTGTGGTCCCCTCCACTGCCTTGCCTGGAAATCCTTACATTCTTCAAATCAACTATCCATCGGCCAGTTCCTATGCTGAGCCGCTGGTGGGGGGGCCGCCCATCAATGTCTTTGTGCAGGCGCCAACGAATGGCCCCACCACCGGCACAAGCCCCAATGCTGTCAAGCTCGTCACCGTACTCACCAATAATTCCCCTGCCAGCGCGCATCTGGTCGGTGACGTCTTCCCCTACACCTGGTATAACATCGGAGATTTCGGCGATGGCGTGCTGCTCAATGACGATGTCATTGAAACCATGGAATACGCCGGAACCGGCAACTTCGCCAATAATCCTTTCTTCGACGCGATGGATTCCTCCAATGGCAGCACGAACGACTATTACACTGCCAGCGACCTGTTTATTGACACCATTGCCACGGGCGATGGCAAAATCAACGTGGACGATGTGTATGTCACGCTGCGCCGCTCGCTGGATCCAACGCTCACCAATTATGCCCGATATTGGTCCGGCTCGAGCTGGGTGCCGACGGTTTACACAAACTCGGTGCAACAATTGAGCCTCAAATCCACTGCTCCGACTCCGTTGCCCATGAAGATGGGGTTGAGTTCGACGCGTTATGTCACCGTTGCGGCGGACCAGATCCAGGCCGGCGGCAATCTCACGGTGCAAGTGCCCATCCGCATTCTGGCAGCGGACACCCTTCCTGTGCGAGTATTCATGTTTAATGTGGAAATTGATCCGCTGGACGGCTCGCCGGCCATTGCCAGCGCCCCCAACTTTTCCGCCGTCTCCAATCTGGGTTCTCCTTACGCGACGACCTCCACAAATGTCAACAATTTAGTCGCCGCCTGGCTGGACTCGACGGTTGCAGGCGTCAGCGGAACCAACATCCTCGGCACCTTGACCGTCACGCTGCCGCCCAATGTCAACGCCAATTCCGCCTACTTGGTGCATTTCGATCATTTCTCGGCCTCGCCCAACGGTCTGGCCCTTTTCCACGCCACCGTGCAGGACGGCTTGATCACCGTGGGCAACCGCACCGGCTCCAGTTGGCACGATGGCATTCCCGATACCTGGCGGCTGCTCTATTTCGGCACGGTTTCCAACGTCCTCTCCGCCGCCAATGCCGATCCCGATGGCGACGGCGCTTCCAATTGGCAGGAATACATCGCCGGGACTAATCCGCTGGATGCCGCCTCGGTTTTCAAGTTTTTGCCGGCGACGCCATGGGCCGGGTCGGCGTTCACGCTGCAATGGCCTTCGGTGGTCAACAAAAATTATACTCTGCAAGCCTCCTCTACGCCCGGCGGCGGCTGGACGACCATCGCCTCCAATTTGATCGGCAACAGCCAGGTTTTGCAGTGGACGGACGCCAACGCTTCCGGCGGCGCCCGATTCTACCGCGCCGTGGTGCAGTAATCTATTGGATGGCCAATTCCTGTTTGATGTGGAATTTCTCGACGCGCTTGCGCAAAGTGGCGCGCGTAATGCCCAGCAACCTGGCCGCCCGCACCTGGTTGCCCTTGGTTTCCAACAGCGCCTGGATGATCAATTCCCGCTCCACCGCGGGCAAAATCTTGAGCTTGGGGTTCTCCCGCGCCCACTGGAAAAACACGCGGCTCAGGGCCGCCATGTCCGCCGGTTTGGCCTCCGGCGGCGCGGCCGGGGTCAGCGGCGCGAGCGCGTTGCCTGCGGCCGGCGCGGGGGCGTTGGAAATCAGCGGCGGCAGATCGCCGGGCAGGAGCACGTCGCCCTTGGCCATGACGATGGCCCGTTGGATCATGTTCTCCAACTCGCGCACATTGCCCGGCCAATGAAACCGTTCCAGCGTCTCCACCGTCGCGGCGATGATGGATTTGGGCGGGCGCCCCTGGGCTTGGGCGAATTTTTTGAGGAAATAATTGACCAGCAGCGGAATATCCTCCCGGCGCTCGCGCAAAGGCGGAATATGAATCCGCACCACGTTAAGCCGGTAGAACAAATCCTCCCGGAACTCGCGCGCCGAGACCGCCTGCTCCAGCGCCCGATGCGTCGCGGCGATGACACGCACATCCACCTTGATGGTCTGATTCCCGCCGACTCTCTCGAAGGACCCGGATTGGAGCACGCGCAGAATCTTGGCCTGCGTCGTCAGCGCCATGTCGCCGATCTCGTCCAGAAAAATCGTGCCGCCGTCGCATTGCTCGAATTTGCCGACGCGCTGGGCGGTGGCGCCGGTGAAGGCGCCCTTCTCGTGCCCGAACAATTCGCTCTCCAGCAAGTTCTCCGGGATGGCCGCGCAGTTAATGGCCAAGAACGGCAGGTCGCTCCGTTTGCTGTGATGATAGATGGCCCGCGCGACCAGTTCCTTGCCTGTGCCGCTCTCGCCGGTGATCAAGGCGGTGGCGTTGCTGGCCGCCAATTGCCCGATGATTTTGAATACGTTCTGCATGGCCTCGCTCCGCCCGATGATGCCCACGTCATAATCCTCCGACTCCAGCAACGGCTCGTAGGAGACGACCTGTTTCATGTCGCGCGCGGCCTTGAGGGCGTTGAGCACGATTTGTTTCAGGCGCGGCACGTCGAACGGCTTGAGCAAATAATCGTAGGCCCCCAGCTTCATCGCCTCGATGGCGGTCTGCGTCGTGCCGTAGGCCGTCATCATGACGACCATGAGTTTGGCGTCGGACTGCCGCAGGCGGCGCAATGTTTCCAGGCCGCTGATGCCGCCCATGCGCACATCCATGATGACCAGGTCGGGCTTGCTGCGGGCGATGAGCTTCAAGCCTTCCTCGCCGCTGTTGGCCGTGGTCAACTCGATGTCGGGCTGGTCGAAAATGCGCCGAAACGAATACTGCACGTCCCCCTCGTCATCGATCAATAGGAGTTTATCCATATTTTCTGTCTTGCTTTATAGCAGCAACCGCGTCCGAACTCAAATCTCCTTTGCGTCCGCGCCGGCTTGGGTGACTTCGCTCAGATGCTCCTTCTGGCGCAGGCCCATGTAGATAAGCCCGCCCGCCAGGCTCCAAAACAGGCCCTGCGCCGAGGCGATCAATGAGACGGAGAGCGCCGCCGTTTTGGGCACCTTGATCGCCGCCAGCATCAGCACGAACAGGTTCTCCCGCACCCCCAGACCGTTGGGGGTGAGGGGAAGGGCCGAAATGCAGAAAATCACCGGCACGATGACGAACAACGCCATCGGTGGGATGCTCAAGCCCAGTCCCTGGCCCAACACGATAATCTGCACCACCCAAATGACATTGACCATCAGGGAAATCGCAATCGTTTTGAGCAGAAAGCTCTTTTGCTTTCCGAATTGCCGGCACGAATCCAGGGCGCATTCCAGCACTGCGCCTTTGGGCAACCGGCGCAAAAACTCACGCGCCTGCGGGATTTTTTTTGAGACCCCGCCCCAGAACGCCAACGCCAGCGCCACACTCAATCCTCCCAGCATCGCCAAAATGAGGAGCGAAGGCACGCCCACGTCGCGCGACGCCCGCAACAGGCCATAATTGGGAGCCATCATCAGGCTGGCGAACAACAGCATGGACCACAATCCCACCAACCGGTCCACGAACACCGTCGTCACCGCCTCGGTTTTCTTGTGATGCGTTTCCCGCGCCGCGTAATAGGCCTTGATCAAGTCGCCGCCGGTGGATCCGAGCAGGAACGAATTGAAAAACTGGGCCACAAATGAAATGCGCGTGGCCCGGCCCAACGGCAAATGCAACCCGAGGGCTTCCAGCACAATCCGCCACCGCACGACCCCCACCAACAGGGCCAGGCCCACCAGCAGGACTGACACCAGCAGCGCCCCCGGCTGGATCAAGCGCAGCGTGCGCCACAAATCCTGCGGCCCGGTGGTCCACGCCAGTCTCCATTGTTGCAACCTTTCCATCCGGCTCCAATCCAGACCGCTGTTTTGCGCGGCGATCTTGCCTTCGTTCATGAAAATGGAATGGAATATCCACAGCAACAGCAGCAGGCAGAACCCCACCCGCCATCCCACGCTCCAGCCTTTCTTGAGCTTGCTCATTCCGCTCCCCAAACCTGCTTGACAAAGGCCACGCCGCCGGCCGCCTCCTCCGCCGTCAAACGCGGACTTAACTCGAAAACCTTGATATGCTCCTCTTTGACCATCGGCTTCAACGAGGCAAAATCAATGGTTCCGCTGCCCGGCGCGGCATGGTCCCGTCCGGGAAACACGACATCATGCACGTGAAAACCGAGCAGGCGCGGCGCCAGCGATTCCAGATGCATCCGATGGTTGATGAATCCCAGGTTCTCCTTGATCTGCGCGTGGCCGCAATCGTGCCAGTAACCCACCGTGGGCCGGTTAAATTCCAGCAGCAAAAGCTCAAGATCGCTATCCAAAGGGATTTCCTCCAGGGCCTCGCGGTTTTCGATGCCGAGCTTAAGTCCGTGCTCCGCCGCCATGACTGAAAGCCGGTCGAGCATTTCGCCGGCCTGTTCCACGAATTCCTGTTTCTTGCTCTCCCTTTTTTCCGTCACTTCCTTGCAGAGGGCGGCGTACTTGGGTGTTTCCTTCAGCCCTTTTTCGAGCATTTCCAGCAGGCGGTCAGTGTATTCCTTCATGTTGATGGAACCCAGATGCAACACCACCACCGGGGCCTGGACGTGGGCCGCCGTTTCAATCGTCTTGACAGAATGGCGCCAGGCGTTCTCCCGCTCGCGCCGGTCCGAGGATGAAAACCGGTAGAGGTTGGGCGCCGCATGGTTGACTCCCATCGGCAGCGGGCAGAAATTGTGCAGCGACGAAATTTTGATTTCCCCCGCATCCACCGCCTCGAATATGCCGGGCAGCAGACTGATGCGGATGCCGTGGCTCAACTCCGCGTATTCAAAGCCCAGGGCACGGATTTCGCGCAGCATAGCGCGTCCATCCGTGTGCCGATGAGAATTCCAGCACGTCGAGAACGAATACATGGGCAATAAGCCGGGCGCGGCCGGAGCCGGGCCGCGTCCGGTGGTGAGAATTCAACAGGGACTCACAGGTCGGCGTAGCGGGCGCTCAACATGGCGGAAAAACGGGCCGCTTTCATTTTCCGGCGTTTCCGTTCGCTGGGCTTTTCGAAATGCCGATGGTTGCGCACTTCCTTCAAAGTGCCTTCGCGGTCAATTTTCTTCTTCAAACGCCGCAACGCTTTGTCCACCGGTTCGCCTTTTTTTAGTCTGATTTCGGTCAAAAACTCTCACATCCTCTCTAAGTTCCGCGCGTCCATCATGGACACGCGCTAAATGGCCCGCTAACATGCAACCCAGCCGCCTTTATGTCAACGTGCAAAATTCAAAAACCCAAACTCTTGGTGACAGGAAGCGATATTTTGTGTAGTTTCATTTTTGATTACACCTTGTCAATTTAAACAAGCTTATGAAAAGAGCCTCTTCTCGCGGACTGACGATTCCGTGGTTGGCATTGATGGCAGCCTGTTACTCCACACTCCTGGACGATGGCGCAGCCTCGGCAACACCTGCCGTGGTCGGGTTATGGCGATTCAATGAAGGCAGCGGACGCAACGTCCTCGATTCGTCGGGATTGGGAAATAACGGTGTTTTACAAGGTGAGAACGGCAATCTTCCGGGGTGGGTTTCCGGGCAGATCGGGTTCGGCAGCGCCCTGAGTTTCACCAATGACGGCGCCGACCATGCTTACGTGAGTATTCCCGGCGCCGCCTCCCTCATGGTCGGCCAGACGGATACTAACGCCTGGACGATCACCGCCTGGGCCTACGAGAATTCGGACGGCACGGGAAATTTCGTGGCTTATTATGGCCGGATACTGGCCATGGACGACGGGGCCGCGTTTTATTTCGATTCCGGGGCCACCAACGACGCGGAGATGTACACCTGGAGCGAATTGACTCCTGCGTGGGATATTGGTTGGAGCGCCTTTCCCAGCGTCACGCCGCTCCTGGATCAATGGGAACATTGGGCGGTGGTTTACGACGGCACCAACCTTGCGATCTACCTAAACGCGAATCAAGGGCCGCAAGGCGGCATGGCTTCCGAGCCAGTAACTTCTCCTCTCGCGTTCCCAGGCTACACCGGGGCCATCCTTATCGGCTCGGAACTCGACCAACCAGGAAACGTCACGTGGAATGGAATGCTGGACGACGTGGCCGTATTTGCCGGCGCTCTGACCCAATCGCAAATCGCCACGGTGATGTCGGGGGATTTCTCGTCATTCATCGGCGGCCCTCCGGGCCTCGTCAGCCAGCCGCAAAGCCAGGCCGCGCCGCAAGCGTCGGGCGTCACGTTGAGCGTCGGTGCGTATGGCCAGGCTCCGCTCCGGTAACAATGGTATTTTGACGGCACCAACCAACTTTCGAGCGCGGGCAATCCGACGGCGACCAACGCAACATTGGTTTTGACAAACATCCTGTTGAATCAGTCCGGCACATACTCGGTAGTTGTCAGCAACTCCATTGGCGCCGTCACGAGCCAACCGGCCACGCTTTCCGTCTTTAAAGCGGCTTTGGTTGGCCTCTGGCGCTTTAACGAAGCCGGCGGCACCAACATCCTGGACTCATCCGGCCTGGGCAATAACGGCACGCTGGCAGGCGAGAATGGCGATGTCCCGGGACGGGTGCCGGGTCAATTCGGATTTGGCAGCGCCTTGAGTTTTACCAACGACGGCGCCGATCACGCGTACGTCTCCATCCCGAGCAGCGGCTCATTGCGGATTGGCCAGACGGACACGAATCCGTGGACCATCACGGCCTGGGCCTACGAGGATTCCGATGGCACGGGAGGTTTCGTGGCCGTGTATGGCCGCATCATGGTCATTGATGACGGCACCGCGTTTCAGTTGGAGTCGGGAGCGGCAGGCGATGAAGAACTCTACACTTGGGCGCGGGCCAACGCAGCCTGGCAAATCGGTTGGGGCGCATATCCCAGCGTCACGCCGCTCTTGGATCAATGGGAACATTGGGCGGTGGTTTATGACGGCGCCAATCTCTCCGTTTACCTCAATGGCAACACCGGCCCCAACGGCGGTTTCGCCTCTCAACCCGTCACGGCTCCGCTCGGCGGTTATTTGGGATTCTCGGATGCGATTCTCATTGGTTCTGAACTGGATCAATCCGGCGACCGCACTTGGAACGGCTTGTTGGATGACGTGGCTGTTTTCAATATCGCGTTGTCCCAATCCCAAATCCAGACGGTCATGACCGGCGATTTCAGGGCGTTCGTTCCGCAGCCTCCGTTGTTGCTCAGCAGCAGTGCGGGAAACGTGGTTGCCAGTTGGCCGGCGGCTCAAGCCACGTTCCAATTACAATCCACCACAAACCTGGCCTCTGCGTCCTGGGCCGCCGTGGCCACGCCGCCCGTGCAAAATGGCAGCACGCTGACGGTGACCTTGCCAGCCGGCGCCGGGACGCAATACTTCCGATTGGTTGGACCGTAAGACTTGAGAACATGAGAGAATTTGAGGCTATGATTTTTAAACAAACGACCATCACATGAACCGAATCTGTTCGACTATCGTCATCCTCGCCTTGTCTTGCCGCGCTGTCCTCGCTCAACTGGATGCTGGCAACCCGCTTTCGGGACTTGAAAAGCTCAAGAATTTCAAGTCCATGCGCGCGTCGTCCGCCGATCCCGATTGGCGCAATGGCAACGGGGATTGCCGGTATATCAAGCCGGGCGGCTCTTTGACCTTGGCTGACCTCACCGGTCCCGGTCAAATCGTCCATTTCTGGTGTACCATTGCGGATCAGGAGCCGAATTATTCCCGCTGGCTCACGTTGCGCATTTATTGGGACGGCGAATCCAACCCCAGTGTGGAATGTCCGATTGGCGATTTTTTTGGCATGGGCATGGGCGTTGACAAACCGTTCACGTCGCTGCCCGTGCGCGTCAGTTCCGATGGCCGCGGCCGCAACTGTTATTGGCCGATGCCGTTCCGAAAATCGGCCCGCATCGTCGTTACGAACGAAGCCAAAGTGCCGTGCAACGCGTTCTACTATTATATTGACTGGCAGCAATTGCCCTCCTTGCCGGAGGACAGCGCCTATTTCCACGCCATGTATCGGCAGGAATTTCCGTGCGTGATGGGCCGGAATTATCTGATTGCCGACATTAAAGGGCGCGGGCAATACGTGGGCACTGTGCTGAGCGTTTGTCTGTCCTCGCCCGGCTGGTTTGGCGAAGGAAATGATCTCTTCTTCATTGACGGCGAAGCGGAGCCAAGCTTGCGCGGAACCGGGACGGAGGATTATTTTTGCGACGGCTGGGGTTTCCGCGAGCAATCCGGCCCATTTTACGGCACGCCGCTCTGGGAAGGCTATGACACCGGTGATCGCGGCAGCGCTTACCGCTGGCATATTCCCGATCCGGTAACATTCCAAAAATCGTTGCGCGTGGAAATCCAACACAGGGGCGGCCAGGAGTTTCCAGACGGCACGAGCACAGGCTACATCGAGCGCGATGACCTGATGTCCAGCGTGGCCTTCTGGTATCAAATGGAACCGCACAACCCTTGGCCGCCGTTGCCGCCCGGAGCGGAGCGATTGCCATTCCACGATTCGATTATGCTTAAGGGCCACGCATCTGTTGCCACGGCCAGACATTCCGACGACCCGCTTGAAGTGCAGGCCTTGGACGGAGTCACCGACGGCAAGCAACTCTGGTTCCGTCCGCAGAACGACAAGGGATGGGTGGAAGTCTCCTTCGAGAGCCAAACCAACCACAATGCCACACTGATGGCCAGGATGGTCCATTCCTACGACTACGGAATCTTTCGCGTGTTGCTCGACGGCAGGCAAATCGCTCAACTCGACCTTTACGATCCGGAAATCGTCCCGACCTCGGAAAAGCTGGGGACACAAAAGCTGACGGCAGGAACCCATGTGTTGCGATTCGAATGCGCGGGCAAGTCGGCCAAGTCCGCGGGGTATTATCTGGGCTTCGATGCGCTGGTGGAGCGCGTTCCAGTTTACAGCCGGCCTCCTGGTTTTGATTTGCGAACTTTGCAAAAGCATAAATGATCTGCAACCATCAAGTCCACAATTGCCGGTCCAGTGAACGATACTGAATCGCTTCCGAAATGTGGTCGCTGGCGATTTTCTCCGCGCCGGCAAGGTCGGCGATCGTGCGGGCGACTTTCAATATGCGGTCGTAAGCGCGCGCGCTCAAATTCAAGTCCGCCATGGCGAACTTGAGCAGTTCCTTCGTTGACTCGTCCAGCGCGCAGGAGCTTTTCAACTCCCGCGGCCCCATCCGGGCGTTGCAGGTGATCGTCCGCCTGGAGGCGAAACGGGCCTGCTGAATTTTCCGCGCTTTGACCACGCGCGCGCGGATGGCCGCGGAATCCTCACCCGTGCGCTCGCTGCTGATTTCCCGGAATTTGACCTGCGGAACTTCGACGTGCAGATCAATCCTGTCAAGCAAAGGGCCGGAGATGCGGCCCAGATAATTCTGGATTTCGCGGGGGGAGCTGCGCGATTCGCCGGGCATTTTTCCGTCCGGCGTCGGATTCATGGCCGCCACCAGCATGAATTGCGAGGGAAACGTCATCGTCCCGGCCGCGCGCGAAATGGTCACGCGCCCCTCCTCGATGGGCTGGCGCATCGTCTCCAGCACACCGCGCTTGAATTCGGGCAATTCGTCCAGAAACAGAACCCCGTGGTGCGCCAGCGAAATTTCCCCCGGCGTCGGATTGATGTTGCCGCCCAGCAACCCGGCGTCGCTGGCGGTGTGATGGGGCGCGCGAAACGGCCGCCGCGTGACCAGCGCCTGGCCCGGCTTGAGCAGGCCGACGATGCTGTGAATCTTGGTCGTTTCCAGCGCCTCCTCCAACGTCAGCGGCGGCAAAATGGTGGTCAACCGTTTGGCCAGCATGGACTTCCCGGTTCCCGGCGGACCGATCAACAGCACGTTGTGCCCGCCCGCCGCCGCGATCTCCAACGCCCGCTTGACCGATTCCTGCCCCTTGACTTCCGCCATGTCCATTTCCTCGTCGTAGGCCTGGTCGAATAGCTTGTTCAGGTCCACTTGCGCCGGGGCGATCTTGATTTCCCCTTCGAGGAAGCCCACCGCCTCGCGCAAATTTTCGACCGGGATGACCTGCAAGCCTTCCACCACCGCCGCCTCGGGCGCATTTTCCATCGGGACGAGCAGCCCCTTTTTCTTGTCCGCGCGCGCGCACCAGGCGATGGACAGAACTCCCTTGACCGGCCGCACCTGGCCGGTCAACGCCAGTTCGCCCACCATGGCGTAATGGTCCAACTGATCGGACATGAGCGCGTCATTGGCGGCCAACATGCCGATGGCGATGGGCAGATCGAAACTCGGCCCTTCCTTGCGCACATCCGCCGGCGCGAGATTGATGGTGGTCCGGCCCATGGGAAACTTGAAGCCGGAATTGGTCAACGCCGTCGAGACCCGGTCGCGCGATTCCTTCACCGCCGCATCGGGCAGCCCGACAATGACCACCATCGTATCCCCCCAGCCGCAATTGACCTCCACCTCGACAGGGAAGGCTTCAATGCCATTGACGGCGGCGGACAAGACGCGGGCCAGCATGAACGGATGTTGGTCGAACACATGCGCAAGGGCAATGCGGTTTTTGCGGCATGGCATGGCAGGGCAAGCTGTAGTAGAGCCTCTTCTCTGCTCTCACTTCGCAAATGAGCCTTTCGCGCCCCAAGTGCGGCCTTCTGCCGACCGCCGGTTTCAGGCGGTTAGCGCGACTCGCGGGACGTGTCCCCCCCACCGTAACTTACCGTAACTTACCGTAACTTGGCGTAACTTGGCGCCTCGGCGGCCCCTAAACCGGAACGATGCAGTTAAAGAACTGAATTTTGACAGGATTAACAGGATTAACAGGATAGAAAAGAGGATGTGGCATCAGCCATAATCCCTCACTGTTTGGGGAGATCTCCGTGTGCTGTGCTTCATCCTGTTAATCCTGTTAATCCTGTCTCAAAATCTTCCTGTCGTGTTGTTCGACTGCATGGATGCGGCTAAAGTGACCCCCTACAGCCTGTTTGGCCCCTTGCGGTTTTCCAACAGGCTGTGAACTCTGCAAAATCTCAAAGATCACGTCCTTGACGGACAATGCCGCTATTTTAACACGGATCACGCATCGCGCAAGCGGAAAATACAATAAATGCAAAAAAAACAAACTTTCGTGTATTTTTTGCTTGCGCGCTGGGGAGAGCATGTTATCGTCCCTGCATGAGCAACAACGACTCGAATCAGCAAAACGAGGCCGGCCCCCGGGAAATGGAGGCGGCCGGGCTCTGCGCTCGAACTGCCGCCAAACCACAGAACGCCCGCAAAGGCAAAATTGCGCGTTTGCCCCTTGCCGTCCGAACCGAGTTGAACCAGAGGTTGCGCGACGGTGAGAAGGGCGCCGGCCTCCTCAGGTGGCTCAACGGCCTGCCAGAGGTAAAACAAGCGATGAGGGAGCATTTTGCGGGCGCTGAGTTGCACAAGGTCAACCTTGCCCGTTGGCGCGGCGGCGGTTATGAAGACTGGCTGGCGGAAGAACAAACCAAGGAGGCCGCCGCCGCCCTCGCCCACCGAGCGGCGGCCCTCGAAGGGGTCTCCCTGGCTGCTCTGACGCAAAACATGGCCCTTGTCACCATTGCCAGGCTGGCCGTGGAACTGCGCCGCATCGAGGCCATGGAGGACGACGAGGCGCGCTTCAAATGCCTGCGCGACCTCTTATGGGGCGTCATCTTCATGCGGCGCAGCGAGGCGGAATCCGAGCGGTTGAAACGGGAACTTGAAAGAAAAGCCGGTTTCCGCCTGTCCCAGGAGGAGCTGGAGAAACAGGTTTGGCTTTGGGCGGCCGTGCCCGAGAACAAAGAGTCTCTGCGAAGACGCTTGTTCATGAGCAAGGAGGAAAAGGAGGCCGCCATGGATCAGATCCTCACCGATGACGCTTCCTATTGGCTGGCGGACGAAGCCTACATCCTGGCCCACGGCGGCAAGCTGGGGGCGAAAATTCCCGAAGAGTTTACGCAAGCGATGAACGCGAAAAAGCTGGAAGAACCTCAGCAAGAACCCTGTCCCGCCCGGTTGCCGGAACCGCGCCATCCCGCGGCCGGTTCGCGTTAACCATTGCCAACAAGCGCCTCGCAAAAGGATGACTCTTTCATTGTGACTCCTTACTCGGCCCTTCCTTGCGCACATCCGCCGGCGCCAGATTGATGGTGGTCCGGCCCATGGAAAACTTGAAGCCGGAATTGGTCAGCGCCGTCGAGACGCGGTCGCGCGATTCCTTCACCGCCGCACCGGGCAGCCCGACAATGACCACGATCGTTTCCCCCCAGCCGCAATTGACCTCCACCTCGACGGGGAAGGCTTCAATACCATGGACTTCCGCCGTCGCTCCTGGCGGAGCTATGGCGCGACAAGGCGGCGGACAAAACGCGGGCCAGCATGAGGACGATGTATGCTGGAAATGAGCGGCAAGAGCAATGCTGAAAAGCACATGCTCGTGAGATCCCCCAATGGAATTAGAATTCAGGCATTGATTTTGTACGGGAACATTCGCACTTTGGCGCCTATTGACAGCGTGAAAATTCGGGACATGATACGTCTAATTGAAGAGGATGGCTGGTTTTTGGACCGAACCCGTGGCAGCCACCGGCAGTACAAACACCCGATCAAGCGCGGTCTGGTGACGGTGGCTGGCAAGCCTGGTGATGACCTTGCGCCGGGAACAAAAAATAGCATATTGAAACAGGCAGGATTGAAATGAGCCGATATTTAATCGTCATTGAAAGGACCGCCACTGGCTTCTCGGCGTATTCGCCGGATTTGCCCGGTTGCGTCGCGACGGGTGAGACGCGGGCGCAGGTTGAGGCTGAGATGCACGACGCCATGGAATTTCACATTGAGGGCCTGCGGAGGGCCGGTGAGCCTGTGCCCGAACCGAAGTCTCACGCCGCGTATTGCGAAGTGGCGGCTTAACAGTTTGCGGCCGAGCCCGTGATAATGCCCCCACGCAATGCACCTCCACCTCGACAGGGAAGGCTTCAATGCCATGGACGTCCGCCGTCGCTCCTGGCGGAGCTATGGCGCGACAAGGCGGCGGATAAAACGCGGGCCAGCATGGGCGAATAACGGAACAAATTGTTGGGTTGACGCTTGCGCGTGGGCGGGCGCGAGGGCAATCCGGTTTTTGCGGGGTCTGTCAGCCTGCGGCAAAGCGATCCGCTCCCAGCGAGTGCGAAAAGTGAGGACGGACACCTGCACTCACTTGCACTGCACGGGCCGGTGTCGTGCGTGACTGGCACCGGGAGGGATTGGTTACTGTCCATGCATCGCATCATAAACCCCAAACGCGATCCAGCAAAAATTGGCCACTACCGTGGGCCACATCATCAGCCCATAAAGCATCCGCCATTTACCCCGAATGTATTGGCGGTATGATCTTAATTGTAAATAGATTAATAGTCCAAGGAGCGGGCACCACCAAACGAGGAGCACGAGAGCGATCAAAATCTTTGGAAACGAAGGGCTGTTGAGTTTGGTGATCTGCGCGTTCCAGTCGTCAGGCCGGTACTCCATGAAAGCCTGGAATGACTTGGCCCGAGTGAGGTGCTCTGACTTGCAAACATCACACACCACCAACACTTCATTGTCTGTTCCGAGTGAAATACCGAAATAGTAAGGAGTCCTGAGCCGTTGGCGCACATGTGCCGGGGCCGAACGGCTGCCACACCCCAAACAGTCGATCCAGCCAGCCGGGCCTTCTATTGTTTCTACTTTCTCATACAGCTTTCTCATAGTCAAAAGTCAAAAGGGTCAAACCATACTTTTGCTCAATGCATACCGATCTTGAAATAGGCGAAATCAGCATAATGATGACGATGACCGTATCCCCCCAGCCGCAATTGACCTCCACCTCGACGGGGAAGGCTTCAATGCCATTGACGTCCGCCGTCGTCTCACGGAGAGACTATGGCGGGACGTGGCAGCGGATAAAACGCGGGCCAGCATGGAGACGGATATTGGGAGGACAACTGAACAAATTATTGGGCCGACGCTGGCGCGTGGGGGCCATGCGGTTTTAGCGACGCCGGGGTTTTTGCCGGCCATTCTCGACTCCACGAACGTCTTGCAATCCCACAACGTGCAGCGGATCGAGAACCGCCGCATAACCGTCCTTGTCCATGACCACCACGGTGCGGGGGTGCAACATGATAAATTCCGGATGCGGAACAACGAATTTGTCTCCGCTGGAGGTCACAAGTGCAAACGGCTTGAAGCCTCCTGAAAGACGGCGGCGAATATGTTCGACATTCATACGCCAAACATCGCCGCTGGCCAATAATCCGTCAAGACAAGACCATAACAGTGTTTTGACTGTTTTACATTGGATGAGGCAAGTTCCGCCAGAAGCAAGAAAAGTTTTGGAATAGGCGAAATCGGCATAATTACAACCACCATCGTATCCCCCCAGCCGCGATTGACCTCCACCTCGACGGGGAAGGCTTCCGCCTCCGCTAAAGCTACGGCGCGACAAGTCGTCGGATAAAACGCGGGCCCGCATGGGCGGATTTTGGGGGAATAACGGAACAAATTATTGGGTTGACGCTTGCGCGTGGGCGGACGCAAGGGCAATGCGGTTTTTCTGGCGCTATGTGTAACGAAGGCTCGACTTTGTCAAACAGGTTCACTGTCAGCTTGGGAAAGCCAGATTCAGGTGGTCTTTGCGCGGGTTCGTTGCGCGTAGATTCGGCAGATTTCGGAAAATACCTGGTCCACGGTGATTTGTTTCATGCATTGGTTGTCGCGGCAGGTGGATTGGCGGTTGTTGTAGGCATTGACACACGGGCTGCATGCCAGGCCCGCCCACATGGGCAGATTACGCGGGGACGGGGCGGAGAATAGTGCCGGGGTCTCGGGGCCAAACAGGGTCACTACGTTGATCGGTGTTAAGGCCGCGAAATGGGCCGGGCCGCTATCGTTGGTCACGAGGATGTCGGACAGGGCGTACAAAACCATGAGTTGCCGAAGCGTTGTTTTTCCCGCAAGGCAAGTGCATCGAGTGCTATTTACCTTGCGCGCCAGTTGATCGGTTTCTTGCGCTTCGTTCGGAGCCCCGGTGAAAATGACGTGAATTTCTGGCCATTGGGCCAGCAAACGAGTCGCCAGTTCGACGTAGCGGTCAGGGGGCCATTGCCGCAACGGAAGCATGTCGCTGGCGTTCGGATTGAGAAGGATGACCGGCGTCCGGTGGCCGTTGCGCCGAGGCAGCATCACTTCGACCGATTCGATTTCTCCGGGTTTGGGCACAAAAGCGGGAAAATCAAAGGCCAAATCGTGCGGCACAAAATCCAAACGAGGCAGCTTGGACGGGTCTTGCGTCAGGGCCTCCGCGAGAACACGAAACGTGATGGTCGTGTGCAAATGCGGATTGTAGGTGAGCCTGTGCGTCATCAGCTCGCCGCGATAAGGGCCGCCGCCAAAAAAAGAGTGAAATCCGACGCGCGCCTTCGCGCCGCTCAAGAAGGTGATGACCGCGGAGCCGCGGGAAAAAAATTCCATGTCAATGGCGGCGTCGAGTTTCAACTTTCGCAAACGGCTCATCGCTTCCAAAGCGCTGATGCCCATGCGAAGAAGACCTTTGGCGCGAATGGTGATGACATTCTCCCGCGGGATCAATTCCAGCAAATCGAGAACGAAGCGGTTTTCGTCGAACACGACAAAATAGACGTTTTCCCGGCCTGCGAGTTCGATCGCGCGGCGAATCGCCGGGATGGCCAGCACGGTGGATCCTTGTTCGGCCAATTTGACAAACAAGATCCGCCGCGCCGACGCCTTGCCGGAGGAGGCTCGCCGTTCAAAAATCTTCCTGACCAGTGTCAAACAAAGGCAGAGCGGCACGCCGACGTAGCGGTCAATGCGTTGCAATAGTTGAACGTTCATCAGAGGGGTTCAATACTCGCAGACCCATACGACGAGGCTGTCCTTGTTGTCAAGTAATACCTCGTGCGCGGCCTGCAACCATTGGACCTTGAGCGGCCGGCCGAGGCGCTTTTCAAACTCACCGAACAGAGGACTGCCCGCGGGATCGCTGGTTTTGGAATCAACCGCGACCAGGGCCAGTCTCCGCCCTGGTTCCGGGTGGGGGGGAACCTGACCGTTGTACCAAACTGTTTGTTTAACTTTGCGTTTGATGTAGTAGGAAAACACACCGGATGCGGCGGCGTCGTTCAGGACGACGAATTGCCCGCCCGCGCCAACCCTCCGGCCCGCGGCGACGAGGGTGCTTCGAATACCCGGACCGTCCATTTCACGAACCCGCAGCACGATGTCACGCGCCATGCCGCCGAGGGCGCACAGGGCCAACGCGAACGCCGCGACCCAATGCCATCGGCGGGCGTTCTGATCGCCGGTCTTGTCAATCAAATGCTTCGCGCCGAGACCGACAAAAAGGCAAATGCCGGGCGCCAAAAACAGGCACAGACGCGGATTTTGCAAATACGGATATTTATGCAAAATCGCGGCCGCCAGCGCTAAAGCCTGCGGCGCCACGAACAACGCCCAAACCCATCGCTGGCCGCGACGCCAATAGACCACCAAACCCGTCAGCCACAGCGCGAAGGTGAGGGTCGAACGAAAATGGTTGTCCCCGATGGGCCAGGCAAATCCCCGCCCAGTCTGAGCCGTCAACAGCCACAACGGAAATTTCCAGGGCTGATCAGGGGGATATCCCCGTTGCCAGGCGTCCGCCAATCCGTTGCCGAGGCTGGCCTGAAGTCCTGGCCGAACGTTGAGATGGTAGAGCAGCAGGACGCTGATCCCTGCGACGACGACAAAAATCAAACCTGCCAGCAGGTTTTTCCAATTCCAATGATCGGGATTGTCCGAAGGTGCATGGGCCACAGGGCTTTGCTTGAGCAAACTGCCCGCCAAGACGAAACCAACGGCGCCAACGATGAAAACCGCCGTGTAAGAGAGCCAGACAAACACCGGTGCGCAGAGGCAAAGTGCCGCGAGGTAACGTGCTTTGCGGCCGTGGAGCAGCCACCGCAGCATCAGCCAGAGCATCAGGGCGGCTACAAACAAATCAATGGTGTATCCTTTGACACGTGTGCCTTCAACCACGGGAACGTAGGCGACGCAGAAGACCGCCCATGCCAGCCAGCACGCCGTTCCCTGGAGAATTTCGCGGCAGATCATCCCGACCAGCGCGACGGCGCCGAGGCCGGCGAGAAAAGGGACGATGCGCACGGCCCATTCGTTCGGACAAAGAGAGTCGAGAAATTTGGTCATCCACAAAAACAGGGGAGGAGAGACGTTGGAGTAGCTCAAAGGAGCCAGCAAAGCGGCATATCCACGGTCCATGACGCTGCGCATGATTCCGGATTCGTCTCCCGTCAGCTCGAAATAGAGGCCAAACCGCACGACGCGCCAGGCCAGGCCACAGGCAATTGTGACCAGAAACCACTTCGCGATCTGGCGGCTCTTGTCGCACGCGCGGTTCACGCCTGCAACGGGCGGTTCGTCAACGGTCATGGACGCAGTGTATCGCAGAGCCATCCTTTTCTCACAAGCACAATCTCCACGTTGGCGCGGCGAGTCAGAATTAAGGGGTGCCCGCGGGTGTGTCCTCCTTCATTTTGACGTTTTGAATTCGCAGTCCCACCATGCGCTGTTATGAGCCGTAGCAACATGCCCAACGGCTAAACAATAGGAATCCCGCACTTTACTGCCGGATCACCAGTAGCAACCATTTTCTGCTTGTTTGAATTCCTTCGGGGTTTCATGAGCCGAGGGCCTTACCCATGATTCGTTGTACAAATCATTGATCCGCTGCCGCCATCGTGAGCGGGGGTCCTCACTTTTGACACTGGTTGATACCTCTGCCGGAGAGAAAAGGAGAGTTTTAAAATAGGGGAAATCGACATGATTATGACCACCATCGTATCCCCCCCAGCCGCAATTGACCTCCACCTCGACGGGGAAGGCTTCAATGCCATTGACGTCCGCCGTCGCTCCTGACGGAGCTATGGCGGACAAAGCGGAGGACAAAACGCGGGCCAGCATGGGCGGACAACTGAACAAATTATTGGTCTGACGCTCTCGCGTGGCGCAGGCGCAAGGGCAATGCGGTTTTTGGGCCCCAGAGTCACAAGCGAAAGACGGCAGGGCCTGATCAGGGACTGAATTTAAAACTAGTTTTGACATTCCCTCCAACCTGACGCCGACGCCACATGAAGAAGCCAGTGATGGCGAGCAAACCGGGCGTCAGTCCGCCTACGCACCAGACGGTTTTTACGAAAAATCCGCCGAAGGTTCCGTAATGGAGCGGACGGAAAACGTCAGTAATTTGGGCCCAGAAACCAGCCTTGCCGATCTCCCGAATTCCCGTCCTGACCCCAGATTGGGCATGGAAAGTGACGGTGCTGCCGTAATCCCCGCGTAAAGAACTGCCCGTATGGCCGAAAATCTGAATGTCCGCTCCGGGCACGCCGGGAAAGGCAATGAAGGTGGGTTGAAAACCCGGCAGATCCTGTCGGGACCGACTCAGCAGCGCATCTAGTGAAATCGAGTGGGACCAGTGCCGCCCGGTTAGCTCGGGGGGGAGCCCGTTACCGAAACGAACCTGTCGAATGGCGCTGGGAAGATTCCAGTAGGCTCCCGTAAAACCGAGAATGAGGTTAAAGGCAAGAGAGGCGATGCCGACGGTTTTGTGAAGGTCGGAAAGAAAGATTTGTCGGCTGGCCCGCCAGCGGAGCCGGATAAAGTTCGTCCAGAAGTCCCGGTATAGCCAGAATCCGCTCAGACCAAGCAGGCAGAGCAGAGTGGCAAAGAGGCCGGCAACTAATGTTCCCACCCGCCCGGCCAGGAAGGTGTAATGCAGGTCCAGAACCCAGCCCATCGCGCTACGGCGGGCATCCAGCGGGCCACCGAGGATGGCACCCGTATGAGGATTGACGGTTACGAGAAGACGCTCGCGGTGCCCGTGTTTCACCACATAAACCCTATCAACCGCATCAGAGGCTGAAGCGAACGACCAGCTAGAGATTTCGTAGTCCGGCAGCCCTTTCTCAACTCCCGTCACGAGAATGTCCAGAGGCAGCCGCGCCGTCGAAATTGGCAGCGCCAGGAACACGTCGGGCGCAATGGCCGCATCCAGTTCGTCGTGGAAGACCAGCACAGAGCCAGTCAGACTGATGATAAGGAGCCCACTCCCGGCAATCAGGCCCATCAAGGAGTGAATTTGCCAGAGGCGTTTGTTCACAGGAACGGTTATCTCAGAACCACCGTCCAAATCCTAGCCAAATTGTCCTCCTGGCTAACAGACTATCAAGCGCCAGGCTAGCTCAAGATTACGGGCCCTGCTGGAAACGAAAGAACATAGGCGCACTGGAGATGGCGTTGGTTATCAGGAATTGATTGCCCGTGGGCGCCGGATCGGTCACCAGGACTTGCCAAGGATTGGGGCCTGCCAGATTAGTGGACGAAAACAGGGTGTAGCCCGACAGGAGATTAGGCCAGGAGGTGTCTTCCCAGGTAACGACCAAACTGCGTGGCCCCGAAAGCTGAACGCTCAATTGGCGTGGCAGCGGCACGATGTCATCAGCCGTGAGTTGAAAGTTGGCGAACCCGGCTGAAATCGCGTCGCTCGTATGATTGTTTTGGAGCACAAAGGTAAAGGTGGTGTCGTTGGTGTTGTAATTGTTTTGGTAGAGCAGCGTTGAGTCAATGTAGCCTTGCACCAGCGTGCCAGAGCGGACGACGCGCAAAGTGCCGAAATTCGTAGTCCAACCAATCGTGCCCATCGAGGGTTCGGGCGAATTGAGATACACGTGTGCGTTCTGTCCAGCCGAAACTTCGTCGCCACGCACCACGAGAAAATCCTGGCCCCCGAAACTGGTGTTCAGTTGGACTTGATTGCCGATGGAGCCGTTGACCAGGGCGAGGCTGGCATTGGTAAAATCAACTTGCGCGCTAAAATCACCTCGCGCAACCAACAGCGAAGCCAGTGTCGCATACTGAAAATTGCTGTTGACTTCCCCAACCGGTTTGCTGAAAAGCAGGTCGCCGCCATTGGTGGCCACCGCGAAAAGCGACGTGTTCGTGTATAACATCCTGTAGTTGGAACTATAGCCGTTCGCCAAGCTATCGGTGAATGAATCCCCCGGACAGTTAAAGTTGAACAAAAGCAATGAAAGGCCGGACAAACCAACCCACACCGGAACTTTTGAGCACACAGATGGATGGTGAAATCCGTGACGCACAACCTTTGGCAAAAGGCCCAATTTACACATACGCAGAAAACACACCATGAGAGACTTCATTTGTCTGCATGTTTACGATGATGAATAAAGAATTGACATGTTGGAACAAATGAGATAGTTTGGCCCTCATACTCAATATCAGCCAGGCTCGGCTAAAACTGCATGGGCGGCGTACTCAGAACACGACCCCATGCAGAGAAAGGCCCAGGCCATGAATGCGGAATTGACAGCCGGAAAAGAGCGCAAAACAGCGCCTGTGATTTTGAAATACGGGGTGGCAGTTCTGTCAGTGGCCGTCGCGCTACTCATCGCCAAATTCCTGCAAATCCAGGAGGATTATAAGCCTTTTGCCCCGTTTCTGTGCGCGATGATGTTGAGCGCCTGGTTTGGAGGAGTCAGGCCGGGGTTGCTCGCGGTTGCGCTCTCTCTGCTGGCTTTCCATTATTATTTCCTCGTGCCCGTCCATCCGCAGGGTGTGCATCAAGAGATATCGCGCTTGATCCTTAATATATTGACATCTCTTTTCGTCGTGTGGTTGAGCGCCACGCAACGCAGCGCAACCGACTCGCTCAGGCAAACCAATGAGTCGTTGCGGGCGGAGATTGCCGAACGCAAACGAACCGAAGCCCTCTTGGAGGGTCAAAAGCGGGTGCTGGAAACGATGGCCGCCGGCGCCCCCTTGTCGGACTCACTTGCCGCGCTCACGCGTCTAGTCGAAGCGCAAGTTCCTGGAATGCTGGGTTCCATTCTGCTGCTGGACGAACGCTCCGCTCGATTATGTCACGGCGCCGCGCCGAGTCTTCCGCCGGAATACGTGGCGGCGATTGATGGGCTGCGGATTGGTCCGCAGGCCGGTTCGTGCGGCACGGCGGCTTATCGCAAGGAACCCGTGTTTGTGGAGGATATTGCCACCGATTCGCTGTGGAAGGATTACCGGACGGTGGCGTTGCCACACGGTTTGCGCGCCTGCTGGTCCATGCCCTTTTTCGACTCGCAACGGCAGGTCCTCGGAACATTTGCCATGTATTACCGCCAGCCTGGGCTGCCAGAGCCGGAACATTGGCGGCTGGTTGAAATGGCCACCCATATTGCCGCTATTGCCGTGTGCGGCCACCGCGCGCAGGCCGTGTTGCGCGATAGCGAGGCCAAGTTGAAAGAGGCGCAGCGGCTGGCAAACATCGGCTATTTTGAGCGCGATCTTGTCACCGATCGCCTCACGTGGTCAGAGGAGACTTACCGCATTTTCGGGCAACCAAAAGACCCGGCACCCCTCTCTTCGGCTAAGTTGCAAGAAATCATCCATCCCGATGATCGGCGCCTGCAAAGTGAAGCGTTCCGGGATGTGCTGGAACGAGGTCAGAAATATGATGTGCAATACCGCATCGTCCGGCCCAATGGCCAAATACGGTTTGTCCATGTCTGGGACGAACTCGAACGCGACGCGTCGGGCCGGGTCGTTCGGATCTTCGGCACCGTGCAGGACATCACGGAACGCAAGCAAGCCGAATTGTTGCTGCATGCGCAAGAGCAGGAAATCAGGGCGATTGTTGAAAACTCGCCTGACTTGATCGTCCGTTTTGACCGGCAGTTGCACCGGACGTTTGTCAACACTGCGTTCATCAAGGCCATGGGACTTCCAAAGGAAAAGCTTCTCGGCCGGGAGATTGCATCGGCTGCAAAAGACGGGGCGGTGAATGCGACGGCAGAAGAGATTGCGACTCTGGAAGGTTCACTCAAGAGGGCGTTTGATACCAGAGGACCGCTGGACTTTGAACACACTTGGCCAACAGCGACGGGCCGAAGAACCTTTACCGTTCATTTAGAGCCGGAGTTCGATGCTCGCGGTGCGCTCACGAGCATTCTCGGCATTTCACGCGATATTACCGAGCGCATGGAGCGTGATGCGGCGCTCAGGAGCAGTGAGGCGCGCAAGTCAGCGATGTTGGACTCGGCATTTGACAGCATTGTGACGATTGATCACGAAGGTTGCATCACGGAGTTCAATCCGGCGGCGGAGCGCACGTTTGGCTACCGTCGGGACCAGGTCGTGGGCAAGCGGATGGCCGACGTCATCATCCCGCCCTCACTCCGGGAGGAGCACCGGCGGGGGTTTGCGCGCTATCTGGCCACGGGCGAGGCGCGAGTGCTCGGGAGGCTCATTGAGATGACGGCGGTGCGTGCCGACGGGAGCGAATTCCCCGTCGAGCTCGCCATCACGCGCATCCTATTGGAAGGGCCCCCCTCCTTTACCGGTTACCTGCGCGACATCACTGAACGCAAGCAAGCCGAAGATCGAATTCGGCTTATTATCGATACCATTCCCACCATGGCTTGGAGTATTCAGCCTGACGGCACCGTTGATTTCCTCAATCAGCGTTGGTTGGACTATTCGGGCCTTTCCTTGCAGCAGTCTCTTGCAGAGCCGACGCGCCTTCTTCATCCGGACGACCTTCAAAGAGTTTTAGAAAGGTGGCGCGCGGACATGGCGGCTGGGGAATCGTACCAGGATGAAATGCGCTTGCGGCGGGCTGACGGACAATTTCGCTGGTTCTTGGTTCGCACCGCGCCGCTACGCGACGAGCATGGGAGCATCGTCAAATGGTTTGGATCCAGTATAGATATTGAGGATCGAAAACAGGCCGAGGAGGCATTGCGGCGCAGTGAGCATCAACTGCAAGCGCTCATCGATCGGTTGAACACCGCGAGAGAGGACGAAGCGAAACGCATCGCCCGCGAGATTCACGACGACCTCGGCCAGAAATTGACGGGCTTGAAGATGGATTTGCTGCGCGCCGAACGAAAGATCGAGGAACTTGAATGTTCACAGCCAATCAACGCGCTCCTCGACACGATCGTGAGCGCGACGGAGTTGGCGGACAGCATCACCACCAGCGTTCAGGAGATCGCCGCCAATCTTCGCCCCTCGATGTTGGACAAGTTGGGCCTGGGTGCAACCCTGCACTATGAATGCCGGCGGTTTCAAGAGCGCACCGGAGTTTTGTGTGAGCTGCATCTGCCGGAAACCGAACCGAATCTTTCCGCGGAAGCTTCCACCGCGCTCTTTCGAATCTTTCAGGAGTGCCTCACCAACGTGGCGCGCCATGCAGGCGCCACCAAGGTCGAAGCAGAATTGAAGGAGGAGACCAGCTTCGCAGTCCTAAGCCTGAGCGACAATGGGAAGGGGATTACTGAAGCCGATTTGGCCAATCCTCAATCGCTCGGCCTGTTAGGGATAAAGGAACGTGTTGCGCTTCTGGGCGGGACGGTCGTCTATCAAAGCGATCCCAACCAAGGAACCATGGTGACGGTTCAGGTCCCAATGGCAGTGGCGGCCGTTGCAACGGGAGCATCGGTATGATTCGGGCGCTCATCATTGATGACTTTGAGATCACACGACGGGGTCTAAAAGACCTCTTTGCCGATGGGTTCCCTCAAGCACAGTTCGGCGAGGCCAAAAATTCGCAGACCGCGTTGGAACTGTTCATGAAACAGGAGTGGGACCTGGTCTTGGTGGACATCAATATTCCGGGGCGCAGCGGGCTGGAGGTGTTGGAGGAGGTGAAACGATGGCGGCCTTCCGTGCCGGTGCTCGTTTTGAGCGCATATCCCGAAGAAGAATTTGCCATCCGCTCCCTTAAACTTGGCGCGTCCGGGTATCTCAACAAGAGCCTGGCTTGTGACGAGATTTTAGCTGCCGCAAAGAAAGTCCTTGCCGGCGGCAAATACGTCACTGCGTCGTTGGCGGAAAAGCTGGCGGACTCGCTTTGGGATAAGGTTCCACAAACACCGCATGAATGCCTTTCCACCCGCGAACTCCTTGTTTTGCGAAAGGTGGCCTGCGGTCGAACCATCAAGGAAATCGCCGCCGAACTCGCCTTGAGCGAGAAAACCATCGCCACGTATCGCATGCGCATTTCGAAGAAGCTGGGCTTGTACTCCAGTGTCGAGCTGACCCGCTATGCATTGAAACATCGGTTGGTGGATTAGTCCGCGGTTTTGCCGCGCCTTGCGAACGGGCGCTGCGCTGCTATCGGGAATTCTCCTGACAAGGCGTTTCCATCCAAACTGACGAATGTTAGAGATGTTCACTCTCTACCTGACAGCGCCCACTTGTCGTCTATTTCAGTATATGAAACTTGAGAAGATTCCAGTCGCTCTTCGAATAGACGCAGAAGCGAATTTATCGGGAGCAGAAATGACGACATCGCCGGTGACAACCCGCTTCGGAGCCACTGTCAGACGCTTGCGTCACGGCTTGGGCATTTCGCAGGAGGCTTTTGCGGAACGCGCTGACCTGCACCGGACTTATGTCGCGGACGTTGAGGGCGGCCGGCGCAATGTCACCTTGAAGACCCTGGAAAGACTGGCGCGCGCGTTGGAGGTTTCCATGGCCGCTCTGCTGGCGCAAACCGGCGAATCCGACGGTCGGTTGGAACGGGCAGGCGGCGGGCAAGACGCGGGCCAGCATGGGCCGATATTGGGCGAGCCACGGAACAGATTGCTGGGCTGACGCGTACGCGTGAAGCGGGGCTGGATTCAGCCAGCTCGGCATGGGGTGAACACCCCATAGCATACGCCCATTTGTTCTGCGCATTATGACATGATGACTTGCAAAGTCTCCTGGCTATAGTCAGTCAAAATTTGAATATGAATACGACCATGAAAACTGAGAAGAAACGCATCCTGGCTGTGGACGACCAGGCCTGTAATACAAGGCTGGTGAAACTTTGTTTGGAACAGACCAACAATTACGTGGTTAGGGAGGAAAATGACGCCAAGGCCGCGCTTTCAGCGGCGGAGGAATATCAGCCTCATTTAATCCTGCTCGACGTGATGATGCCGGGCATGGATGGCGGGGCCTTGGCCGCTCGTTTTCATGAAAATCCCAAATTAAAAGCCGTGCCCATTGTATTTCTGACGGCGGCTGTCACGAAGGAAGAGGTGGAGGCGAGTGGCGGGCGGATCGGCGGAAATGACTTTCTGGCCAAGCCGATCATCCTGACGGAAATGGTCGCCTGTCTCAAGCATCATTTGGGCTGATGACGCCTCTCGCAGCAGACCACGCGCCGCCAGCGTGAAAGCGGAGCGCCGTTCCCTCGCGCCGAGGGCGGCCAGGCTGAAGGAGAGGCAAGGCCAATGGCGGGATTATTTAAGAACGCAACAAATATGGAGCAAACAGCTATTCTCGACGGCGATCTCGCCGCGGTGGAAATCGTCACCGAAGTCCGGCGCGAGGAAGATTTGCTCAAGACGGGAGCTTTGCAGAACGCGATTTTCAACAGCGCCAACTTTTCCAGCATCGCCACGGACGCCAAGGGTGTCATTCAAATTTTCAATGTCGGCGCCGAACGCATGCTGGGCTACACGGCCGGCGACGTCTTGAACAAGATTACCCCGGCCGACATTTCTGATCCGCAGGAAGTGATCGCGCGCGCCAAAGCCTTGAGCGTGGAACTGGCCACCACCATTACACCGGGGTTCGAGGCCCTGGTCTTCAAGGCCTCGCGCGGCATTGAGGACATTTATGAATTGACCTACATCCGCAAGGACGGCAGCCGCTTCCCGGCCATCGTCTCGGTGACTGCGCTGCGCGACGAGCAAGGGGGCATCATCGGCTACTTGCTGATCGGCACCGACAATACCGCGCGCAAGCAGGCCGAAGAAGCCCTGCTCCAGGCGGGGGCTTTGCAGAAGGCGATTTTCAACAGCGCCAACTTTTCCAGCATCGCCACGGACGCCAAGGGCGTCATTCAAATTTTCAATGTCGGCGCCGAACGCATGCTGGGCTATGCGGCCGGCGAAGTGATGAACAAGATTACCCCGGCCGATATTTCTGATCCGCAGGAAGTGATCGCGCGCGCCAAGGCCTTGAGTGCCGAGCTGGCCACCACCATTACACCGGGGTTCGAGGCCCTGGTCTTCAAGGCCTCGCGCGGCATCGAAGACATTTATGAATTGACCTACATCCGCAAAGACGGCAGCCGTTTCCCGGCCATTGTCTCAGTGACCGCGCTGCGCGACGAGCAAGGGGGCATCATCGGCTACTTGCTGATCGGCACCGACAATACCGCGCGCAAGCAGGCCGAAGAAGCCCTGCTCCAGGCGGGGGCTTTGCAGAAGGCGATTTTCAACAGCG
>Ga0302326_10001775_pt1 | contig 53951 bp, 31 predicted proteins | sample Palsa_T0_3_FD_202264 | JGI IMG/M metagenome (GOLD analysis project Ga0302326, IMG submission 202264) | Peat permafrost microbial communities from Stordalen Mire near Abisko, Sweden - Palsa_T0_3 | ecosystem: Environmental > Terrestrial > Soil > Palsa > Peat permafrost | place: Sweden: Abisko...
CAGCGTGACCTGCGCTGCGGCGCAGGTCACTGTACCACCGGGTGGGGGCGCCGGCGCCGCGCCTCCATTCACTTCGCCCGTTCCCGGCGCTGGCGAGCCGGTCCGCTTGCAATTTCCCAATACGGACGTGCGGGAGGTGCTGGATTTTTACGAAAGGCTGACCGGAAAGCACGTCGTCACCGACAACCAGGTGCAGGGTACGGTCTATATTGTCGTTCCGGGAAATATCGCGCCGGAGGAAGCCATCCGCATTATCGAGATCAATTTGCAACTCAACGGGATCACCCTGATCCCGGTCGAGGGCAGCAAAATCGTGAAGGTTGTCGGCACCGGCAAAAACCCGCGCAACGCGGCCATCCCGATTATTGCCGACGAACTCCTCCTCCCAGCCAGCGAACAGGTGGTCACCTTCATCGCCAAGTTGAATTACGCGGATCCCACGGAATTGCAGCAGACCCTGACCGCCTTCGTCGGTCAATCGCAAGGCGGCTACACGAACTTCACGGCCTTGCCCAAGGCGCAGACGCTGCTCATCACCGAGAGCAGCGCGACCATCCGGGGCTTGCTGCGCGTCCTCCACGAGATCGACGTGCCGCCCGCGGAAGTGGTCAGCGAATTCATCTCGCTCGAACGCGCCGACGCAACCGACGTCTTGGAAAAGCTGAAAGGGATTTTTGAAAAGCAGCCGACCGGACCCGGTGCTACCACCATGACCGCAGCCCCGCCGGCCGCCGCTCCCGCCCGCCCGGTACTGCCCGCCAATACGGTCGTTGAGTCCACCGGCGAGCGGTCCGTGGAAATCCGCGCGGCGTCGCTCTCGGAAGACTCGATCATCATCGGCAAAATCCGATTGACCGCCGATGTCCGCACCAACCGCATCCACGTGGTCACGCGGCCGGTGAACATGCCTTTCGTCCGCAAGCTCATCCAGGAGTTCGATTCGATGGTCAAATTTGGCGAGCCGGTCACCCGCCCTTTGCGCTTCGTTCCCGTGGCGGACGTGCTCGAGGTGGTCGTCAAAGCCATTACCGAACCGGGCATGAAGGAAGACGCCGGGACTGCCGCCGGCGGCGGAACGCAGGGCAACAGGCCGAACGGCGCCAATGCGCAGAACAATAGCCAGGGTTCCGGCGGGCTCTCCGCGAATGGCGGCTCCAACGCGGGCGGCAGTTCCGGCGGGGGCCTGAACGTGAGCGAAGGGCTCTCGACAACACCGGTGGACACGACGCCCGAAGCCCGCATCATCGGGACGACCAAGATTATCGCCGACAAAAACGCCAACGCCATCATCGTGATCGGCGGGGAAGATGTGAAGGCCAAGGTCTTCCGCCTGCTCGATCAACTCGATCAGCGCATTCCGCAAGTGATGCTCTACACCACCATCGGGGAGTTGGACCTCGATGATAAGCAGCAGTTTGGGGTCGACTACATCCTGCGCAATGCCGGTCTTGGCGTTAGTCCCATTGTGTTGAATGGTGGGAACACCTCCACCGCCGCCACCAACGGCACCGGCGTTACCACGAGCGGCACCGCCATTCCAACCTCGATCAGCACGGGCACCACTGGCACCACCACGACCGGCACGACTTCTACCGGCACGACGGGCACGACCACCGGCGCGACCACGAGCACGCCTCTCCAGCCGTCCGATCTCGTCGGCTTCAATGGCAATTCGCCCGCGCCAAACCTGAGCAACCTGCTCAACAATGGCGTCCCCCGGGCTGTCGCGGCGATCGGTGGAAGCGGCCTCACCGGCTTCCTGACCGCCGGCAATTCCATGACGGCGATCGTCACCGCCCTCGAAAACACCACCCGTTTTCGCGTCATCTCCCGGCCAAATGTCATCGCCCGCAACAACAAAAAAGCCATCATCGCCTCCGGCCAGGAAGTCGCCATCCCCGCGCAAATCCAGAGCGCGCTCAACTCCATTAACAACTCCAACGGCATCGTCACCAATTCGAGCGTCGAGTACAAGGAAGTCACTTTGCAATTGGAAATGGTTCCGCTGATCAACTCCGAACGCGAGGTCTCGCTCGATGTGCTCCAAAAGATCGACAGCATCTCCGGTTCGACGGTCATCGACAACAACTCCATCCCGACGATCAACACGCGCTACGTGAAGACGAGCGTGACCGTGCCGAACAACAGCACCCTGGTCCTCGGCGGCCTCATCCAGCAGAGCACCAACAAGGTCAAATCCGGTATTCCCTTCCTGAGCAATATTCCCTTGCTCGGCGTGCTCTTCAGCAACACCACCAAGGAGAAAATCCGCCAGGAACTCGTCATCCTCGTCCGTCCAGTCGTGAGTTGGACACCGCCGGAAACGCAGATGCTGCGGCAGCGGGCGGAGGAGTTTCTCAACCTCGAACCGAACCTCGAGGCGTCACTCTATCCGCCGGGAAAGGCCCATACGGCGCCGGCCATCCCCTTCCGCACGGGCACGCCTGGAGGCGCTCCCACGCCGACCCCCGCCTCGTCAAAGACCAGCCATTGACGCACTCCGCCGATGAATTCGCGGAAGATCCTCTTCGACGTCTTGCGCGCCACCGGGCTGGACGACGGCCCTGCCAGTGAACTTTCCGTCCTTCAGCCTCCGCCCGGCGGGAGTTGGACCAATGAAGTCCTGAATTCCGGGAGCGTCGATGAAATCAAATTTGCCGCGGAGCTGGCCCGGGCGTTCCAGGCGCCTTTCGAAGCGGTCGAGACGGACCGCGTCGAGCGCAAGACGCTGGGTCTTTTGCCCAGCCGGTTCGTCTTCAAGCACCACGTCCTTCCGCTCGGCGAAAGCGAAGCCGCCGTGCGCGTGGCCACCTACGACGTCTTCAATCTCGTCGCCCGCCGCCTGGTCACCCAGCAACTGAGCGGACGCAAGGTCGAATGGGTGCTGGCGCCGCGCGGCCAGTTGCTGCGCGCTATCAAGACGCTCTACGGCGTGGGCGCGGAGACTTTCGAGGAAATCCTGCAGACCGCCCGCCTCTACGATAGCGAGTCGCGCGACACTTCGCAGGACATCACCGGCGACAACCCCGAGGCGAGCGTCGTCAAATTCGTCAATCAAATCATTCGCGAGGCCATCCAGGAACGCGCCACCGACATCCATGTCGAGCCGCTCGAAAACGACCTCCGCATCCGTTATCGCATCGACGGCATTCTCCACGAGGTCGCCGTCCCCGGCCAGCTTCGCGTCCTGCAGAGCGCCATCATTTCCCGGCTCAAAGTCATGGCGCACATGGACATCGCCGAGCGCCGCCTGCCGCAGGACGGTCGCATCAATCTCCAGACCCACCACGGCCATATCGACGTCCGCGTCTCCACCATCCCCACGGTCAATGGCGAGAGCATCTCGCTGCGTCTGTTGTCACGCACCGACGTGCAAAACTTCGGCCTCGATCGACTCGACATGAGCGCGGACCAGGTGCGCTCCATTCGCGCCCTGTTGCAACAACCCAACGGCATCCTGCTCGTCACCGGCCCCACCGGTTCGGGCAAATCGACCAGCCTCTATTGCTTTCTCAGTGCCATCAATGCGGTCAGCCGCCGGATCATCACCATCGAAGAACCAGTCGAGTACCGCCTTCCGGGCATCAGCCAGATTGAAGTTAAATCCGAAATCGGCCTCACCTTCGCCAATGGATTGCGCGCCATCCTCCGCCAGGACCCAAATATTGTCATGGTCGGCGAAATCCGCGATTTCGAGACGGCCGAGATTGCCATCCGCGCCGCCATGACCGGTCACCTGGTCTTCTCCACCCTGCACACCAACGACGCCGTCAGCGGCATCACTCGTTTGCTCGACATGGGAATCGAGCCGTTTCTCCTCGCGAGCGTTGTTCGTTGCTTCCTCGCCCAGCGCCTCGTCCGGACGATCTGTCCAGATTGCCGGGAGGAGACAAGTTACCTGCCCGAATACCTCCGGGAGATCGGCGCACCGTTCGCGCCCGACGCTAAATTTTATCATGGCCGCGGCTGCGACCACTGCCGGCAGACCGGCTACCGTGGCCGCTCGGCCATCTACGAAATCTGCGCTGTGAACGAAAACCTTCGCAAGATGATCATCCGCAAGGAAACGGGCACGGCCCTCAAACAACGGGCCACACTGGATGGAATGGACACCCTCCGTCAGGACGGCTGGCGGCGGGTTTCGCAGGGGCAGACCACCGTGGAGGAAGTGGTGCGTGTCACCCAGCAGGACGAAGCCATGGTGGAAACCCCCGGAGAGGGCCTCTAAAAAGCAGCCCTGAACCGGGGGCCTGCGTGAGTTCGTCTGGGCCAGTCAGAAAGAATTCACAAACTCGTCAGGTTTGTAACCTGATTGTAACAATTCATTCTGTCTTCTGGTGGAAAACACAGGGGATCAGCATTTTTAGCCGGGCTTGTTTTCCTGTTTGTGACTGGGGCCGTCACACAGATGTTACAATAAAGGGGTTGGGACAACCCCTTCCAAAATAGTAGCCTCCAGCCCGTTTGTTGACGCCCATTCCGTCCCATCCGGCACCCTGATTAATTATTTTCCAATCATCACGCTCAATCACTTGATGTCTGCCCTTTAGTCGAGGTGCATGGATGGGCACTCGCAACCACAACTCCAGTCCATGGCTTCGGTCGGCTCCGCAAATAAAGTTTTGGCATCCCTGGTTTCGGCGACACTGCCGTTCTGGGTGGGCGTCGCCGTAGCCCAAGCTGCTCCTCCACCCCAAACGCCGCCACCTGCCGTGTCTGCCGTCTCCGCGACCAGCGGCGAGACTCCGGAACCCCAACCGACCGACACCAACCCTGGCACCCAGTCCCGGAAATTCTTCATCGCGGAGTACCGCGTCTCCGGATCAAAAATCCTCACACCGGCGGAGATCGGCGACACCGTGTATCCTTTCCTCGGGCCGGGGAAAACATTGGACGACGTGGAAAAAGCTCGAGCCGCCCTGGAGAAGGTCTATCACGACAAGGGCTACAATACCGTTCAGGTCCAGATTCCCCAGCAGCAGGGAAGGGGCGGCGTCGTCTTTCTCGAAGTCATCGAGAACAAAGTCGGGCGGCTCCGCGTCAAAGGCTCGCGCTACTTCTCGCTCGACACGATTCGCAAGAGCCTCCCGGCGATCGCCGAGGGCACCGTCCCAAATTTCAATGACCTGAGCCAGCAGATGGTCGGTGTCAATCAATGGGCGGACCGAAAAGTGAGTGTGGCGCCGGATGGTTTGCGGCCCGGGGTCGACCCCGGCACGGTGGATATCGACCTCACGGTAAAGGATACGCTCCCCCTTCACGGCAGCCTCGAGCTGAACAATCGCGCCAGTCCCGATACCACGCCGCTTCGACTCAACGGCGCCATCAGCTACAGCAATCTTTGGCAACTGGGGCATGGCGCCGGGATCAGTTTCCAAATCTCGCCGCAGGATCTCAATGACGTAAAAGTCATCTCCGGCTACTACATGGCGCGCCTGCCCGATGTGAATTGGCTGACTCTCACCTTGCAGGCCACCGAGCAGGATTCCAATGTTTCCACCCTCGCGGACAGCGCCGTGGCCGGCCGCGGCCAGACCGTCGGATTACGGGCGGGCATCAGTCTCCCGCCGTTGCAGAATTACGTGCATTCGGTCACTTTCGGGATCGACTACAAGCATTACGATCAGGCGGTTACCCTCGGCGCCCCCACCACCACGACCACGACGACAACCACGGCGACGGCTTCGAATACCACCGATACGCCTGTCACTTATTACCCGATCAGCGCGGTTTACAGCGGCACCTGGCTGGCCAAAGACAACCATTATTCGACCACCCTGGATGCCGGCGTTTACCTCAGCCTGCGCGGGACCGGCAGCGCCGACACCGAGTTCGACAACCTCCGGTACCTGGCGCAAGGCAACTTCCTTTACCTCAAGGGCGACCTTTCGCACGAACATGATTTGCCCGGCGGCTTTCAGGTATTTGGCAAGGTGCAGGGCCAGATCGCCGATCAACCGCTCATCAACAACGAGCAGTTCGCCGCCGGCGGCTTGAGCACTGTCCGTGGTTATCTCGAGGCCCAAGCACCCGGCGACAACGCCGCCGCCGCCTCCTTCGAATTTCGGAGCCCCTCCCTGCTGAGCTGGGTCAGCGGTCAAGCCGGCGATTGGCGTCTCTACACCTTCTTCGATAGCGCCTATGTCACCATCAACGACCCGCTGCCCGAACAGATTAACTATTGGAAACTGGCCAGCGTTGGCGCTGGCACCCGCCTCCACCTGCTCGATCATATCAATGGCTCGCTCGACGCCGCTCTGCCCCTCATCAACCAGTCCACCACGATCGCCGATCACTGGCACCTGATTTTCCGCGTCTGGGGCGACTTCTAGCCCACTTCCTTTCACCATCAACCTCGCATGCGCATCCCCAACACTTCCGTGAAGTCGAGCTTCCTGAAACTGCTCCTTCTCGGCCTTCTCGGCTTGCTGTCTTTTTCCACCTCGGCCCGGGCGTGGTGGAACACGGAATGGACCATCCGCAAAAAGATCACTCTCAATGCCCCGGCCGCGGGCTTGGGCGCCGGCGACGCCCCCGTGACCGCCGTCGTCCTCATCCGGCTGCACGAGGGTAACTTCAATTTCGCCGCCGCGCGCGACGACCATAGCGACCTGCGCTTCGTCGCGGGCGACGACAAAACGGTGCTCCCGTACCACGTCGAATCATTCGACAGCGTCCTGGACGAAGCCTACGTCTGGGTCAAGGTGCCGGACATCAAAGGCGGCGCGCCCGTCACTTTCTGGCTCTACTACGGCAACACCAGCCCGAATGCCCTGCGCCTTGAAGACTCCAAGGCGACCTACGATGCGGATACCGTGCTGGTCTATCACTTCGCCGAAAAGAATGCTCCGCCCAAGGATTTTACCGGCAATGCCAACAACGCCGAGACCCCGGGGATGACGGTCGATGGTTCGCTCATCGCCGCGGGCCTGCGCTTGACCGGAAAGAACTCCGTCACCCTCCCCAAGACCGGCTCGCTCGTCTGGAACGACGGCCAGCCACTGACCTGGTCGGCGTGGATCAAACCCAGCACCCTCGCCGCCAATGCCGTCATCTTCAGCCGCCACGACGATGCCAATGGGCTGGTGATCGGCCTCGAGAATGGCGTCCCCTACGTGGAAGTCCAGGGTGCCAACGGCCCGCAGCGCGGCGGCTCCGGCGCGGCTCTCACCGTGAACACCTGGCGGCATCTCGCGGTCGTCGCGTCCGCTTCGGAAATCAAGCTTTTCGTCGATGGCGAAGGTTATGGCACGGTCGACGCCCATGTCCCCGCGCTGAACTCCCAGGCCTTGCTCGGGCGCGATGGCGTCCCGGGCGCGGCTGACGCTGACGCGCCACCGGGTTTCACCGGCGACGTCGATGAATTGCAAATCTCAAAAGTCGCGCGCCCTCCGGCCCTGCTCAAACTGGCGGCCCTCCTCCAGGCCGGGGGTGACAAGGCCGAGAAGCTACTCGTCGTCGGCCCCGACGAAGCCTCCGCCAAGGGCGGCGAAAACGAACTCACCAAACATCTTTCGCTCCTTTCCGATATCTCCAAATCGCTCACCCCCGACGGTTGGGCGGTGATCTTCCTCTGCACCGCGCTCGCCCTCATCGGCGGCACGGTCGCCGTCGTGAAGCTCTTGTATCTCAACCGCATCAGCCGGGCCTCCAAGGCCTTTCTCCAGCATTGGGAGGAACTCGCCTCCGATCTTCATGTCCTCGACCACGGCAGTGAAGAAAGCATCAACAGCATGGGCGGCAGGGCCACACCCAAGGCGCAGAAACTCCTCCGGCAGTCACCGCTCTACCACCTCTATCAGATTGGCTCGTCGGAAATTCAGGATCGTGTCAGCGCGCAGGATAATTTTTACGGACTGTCCGGGCGTTCGATGCAGGCGATTAAGGCCATGCTCGATGGCGGCGTGGTGCGCGAGACCCAAAAACTCAACAGCAGCCTCGTTTTCCTCACCATCGGCATTGCGGGCGGGCCCTATCTCGGGCTGCTCGGCACGGTCATCGGCGTCATGATTACTTTCGCGGTCATCGCCAAGTCCGGCCAGGTCGAGGTCAACTCCATCGCCCCAGGCATCGCCGGCGCGCTCCTCGCCACCGTCGCGGGCCTCGCCGTCGCCATCCCATCGCTCTTTGCCTACAGCTACATCAGCACCAGGATCAAGGACGCGATCAGTGACATGCAGATCTTCATCGACGAGTTCGTCGCCAGAGTCGCGGAGTATTACTCCGAGGAACATGGCGAGGAAGAAGCCACCATTGGCGAACACTAACATCCACTTCCCATGCAAGCCGGCGACAATAAATCCTACGACGATATTAATGTGACTCCCATGGTGGACCTCTACATGGTGTTGCTCCTCATCTTCATCATCATGACCACGGCCGGCGTCCAGGGGGTCAAGGTCAATCTCCCAAAATCCGGCGCCCCCTCGAAAATGGAGGGCCCGAAGTTGCAGGCCATCACCGTGGACAACTCGGGTAACATCAAGCTCAACGCCGAACCGACCTCGCTCGGCGATCTCGAGAGCAAACTCAACGCCGTCAAGGCCAAGACCCCGGACTCCCCGGTCGTCGTTCGCGGCGATACCGGCACGCCTTATCAGACCATCATGGATGTGCTCGATGTCATCGGCCGCGCCGGTTTTTCCAATATCGGCCTGGCCACCAAACCGAAGGGACAGTAACCGCCCCCGCCCCACCACATCCCTCCGCTCATGAAGGACCAACTCGGCTCACCCAACAAAGTCCCTGCGCAGAACGCCGCGCCGGCGCCTGTTCCCGCGACCTCTGCGGAGTCTGGTTCCAGTCCCATTCCCGACGACAGCGCCGGCTCACCACGCCGAGTCGTTCGCTCTGCCCACGCCCCGGCCCGCCGCCCGGCAAAAAGGCCGGCGGTGGGGCCCAAGCGGCCGGCGGCCAGTTCCGCCCACCCACCCCGGCCAGCTCAACCATCCCATTCGGCCCGGCTGGCGCAGGCCGGCCGCCCGGGGCATCCGACACACCCATCTCATCACTACGAAAATCTGGTCGACGACGGCGATGACGGCTTTTTCGCGCGCCACCGCACCAAGGTCATTTTTGGGATCATTGCCCTCCTCATCGGCGGCGCCGCCTATTACGTGAAGACGAGCAAGCCGGCGTCCGAGGTGAAAGCTCCTCCACAAGTGGTGAGCATCAAATTGCCACCGCTACCGAAGCCGCCACCGCCTCCACCACCCCCAAAAGTGCCGCCACCGCCGCAGGAGCAAAAGATGGTCCAGGAGACCGCCGCCGAAGAAAAGCCGAAGGAGGAAGCTCCCAAGCCTGTCGAGCAGGCGGCGCCCACGCTCGGCACCGGCCTCAAGGGCGACGGCGAAGGTCTCGCCGGTCTGGGAGGCAGCGGCAATGGCGGCGGATTTGGTGGCCCTCGCGGTGGGGGCGGCAGCAAATGGGGTTGGTACGCCGGCCAGGTGCAGACCCGCGTTGCCGACGCTCTGCGGCGTAATAACAAGACCAAGACCGCGAGCATGAAAATCCAGGTGCGCATCTGGCCCGATTCCACCGGGCGGATCACCCGGGCCAAACTCGATGGCACCACCGGCGATTCGAAGCTCGACGAGGCCCTCCAGGGGGTGCTCAACGGACTGCAACTCCAGGAACCGCCTCCCCCGGGCATGCCCGCCCCCATCGTCCTGCGCCTCACCGCCCGTCGGCCGTAAGGCGCTGCCCGATTTCGACTCATTTCGACCGATTTTATGTTTCAAGAGAAGTACGTTTTTCGCCGATGGATCGGGCTCCTGGTGGCGGTATGGTGCGCCACCGCCATCGACCCGGCCATGGCCGGCCGCCCCGCGACACCCCAGGACCCGGCGGCCGCACCCCAACCCGCCACCGCACCCGATCCGTCGTCCCCGGCCGGCATGCTCGCCGCCAGCGATCTCATCCCGAATACCCAGCTGCTGACCAAGGCCGACGAGGCCGCGAAGGAAGAAGCATCCCGCCGGGCGCCGTCCCCGTCGGAAAATGTCACCATCAATCTCATCAACCGCCTGGTCGAACGGGGCGTTCTCACCAAGCAGGACGCCAAGGAATTGATCCGCCTCGCGGAGGACGATGCGGCCATTGCCCGCGCTCAGGCCGACGCCGTCCAGCACGATGTCACCGTCGCCCGCGAAACCGCCCAGGCCGCCGTCCAGCAAACGGCTCCGCCGGCCACCGACGACCAGGTCCGCGTTACTTACATTCCCGAGACCGTCAAGGCCCAGATCCGCGAGGAAATCAAGGATGAGGTCATGGCCAAAGCGCTCGCGGAAAATTGGGCCGCGCCAAACGCCATCCCCGACTGGGTGCCGAAATTCCATGTCAGCGGCGATATCCGCGTCCGCTACGAGGGCGATTTCTTTCCCAGCGGCAACGACAACACCGGCGCCTTCCCCAATTTCAATTCGATCAACACCGGCTCGCCCTTCGACGTCAGCGGCGCCACTTTCTCACCGCAACAGGACGTGGACCAAAACCGCACCCGCTTCCGCATTCGCGCACGCGTCGGCGCCGAGGTCGACATGGGTGAAGGCTTCACCGTCGGTCTGCGCGTCGGCACCGGCCAGGACGACAGTCCGGTCACCGAAAACCAGACCCTCGGTCTCGCCAACAGCGGCCAGGGCGGTGACTTCAGCAAGTACCAGCTCTGGCTCGACCGCGCCTTCTTGAAATACGAAATCGGTGGCCTGCCCAACAAGAATCTCGCCGTCACTGTCGGGCGCATGGATAATCCTTTCTTCGACCCGACCACCGTCCTGTGGTCGCGGGACATTGGTTTTGACGGGATCGCCGCGCAGGGCAAATACGAAGTCTTCAATGGCGTCACGCCCTTCTTCAACGGTGGCGCTTTCCCGATCTTCAACACCGACTTCAATTACGCCACCGACAACCCGAGCAAATTCAAGAGCGAGGACAAGTACCTTTTCGCCGCCCAGCTCGGCGCCAACGTCAAGATTACCAAGGACATCACCGTCAAGGCTGCCGTCGGTTACTTTGACTTCTACAATATCGAAGGGAAGCTTTCCGATCCGTTCGTCCCGCTCACCACCAGCGACCAGGGCGATACCGACGATACCCGCCCCTCCTTTGCGCAAAACGGCAACACTTACATGGCCCTGCGCGATATTGTGCCCACGGCGGCCAACGACTTTGGCACGATCGACCAGTTCCAATACTTCGGCCTCGCCTCAAAATTCCAGGTCCTGGCCGTGAACGGCCGGCTCGATTTCAATCGCTTTGAACCCGTCCAGGTCTCGCTCTACGGCGAGTATACCCAAAACCTCGCCCTGAACAGCGGCTTCGTAAACGGCGTCGCCGTCAACAACCGCGGCACCGACAGCACCACCACCGGCGCCATTGGCAGTTGGGCCGGCGGCGGCTCCGCTTGGGACCTGGGCTTCCAGGTGGGCAAGTCCGCTCTGGAAAAACGCGGCGATTGGCAGATCGGCCTCGATTACCGCTACATCCAATCCGACGCCGTCGTCGACGCCTTCAACGACGCGGATTTCGGCGCCCCGCTCTACGGCACCAATCTCAAGGGCTTCACCCTCCACGCCAATTACGCGCTCTCCAAGAACGTCTGGCTCGGCTTCTGGTGGATGAGCGCCGACAGCATTATCGGTCCGCAATTCAAGAGCGACGTCCTGCAAATCGATGTCAACGGAAAATTCTAAACCATGAGTCGTCCATCCCTCTTTCTTCTCACCACCGGCCTCTTGTTCGCACTGCCCTTGGGACACCTCCTCGCGGCCGATTCCGCCCAACCCAGCGCCGCCGAAGCCAAACTCCGCGAATCGCTCCGCGCCACCATGCTGCAGCTGCGCACCTCGGAAAATGACAAAGCCGTGCTCCAGGCGCAGCAGGCCGAATCCGACGAGAAAATCAAGACGCTCACCGCCCAGGTCGAGGCGATCACCAAACAAATGGCCGCCGACAAGGACGCCGCCGACAAGGCCGTCGCCGCCATGCAGGCCAAACTGGATGAGCGCGACAAAATCATCGCCGGAGTGCGCGACGAACTCGCCAAATGGAAGGACGAAGCCAAACGCCTCAACGACCTTGCCAATGCCAGGGAGGCGCAACGCGCCAAACTCGAGGACCAGGTCAATCAGCTCAATAGCCGCGTGGCGGACCAACTGACCAAAAACGAAGGCATGTTCAAAATCGCCAATGAGATTCTGGCCCGCTATGAAAAATTTGGTCTCGGCGACGCCCTCAGCGCCCGCGAGCCTTTTACCGGCATTACCCGCGTGAAACTCCAGAGCTTGTTCGAGGAATACCAGGACAAGCTCGTCGATCAAAAGCTCAAGCCGGTTGCGGCGAAAGCGCCCGAGCCCACCGCCTCACCCACCCCGGCCAAAACCGGCAAAACCAAGGCCACCCCCAAACCCAGGTCCTGATTGAAGCGCCACACCTTGCTGGCTCGCGTCCCAAATACGCAGAACATCCATTAAAGCGTCTCATGGACCTGCGCGCTAACCTCGGAGAAAGATTGAGGCGGCTGGCACAGCCGCCTGCACAATGCGCTGGTAGAGGCGGCTGTGCCAGCCGCCTCAAACTTGACTCTGGACCCGCTCTCCGAAAGCGGCGCCTTGGGCGCTCCTCGCTCCGTTTAGCCATGGGCCTCCTGGCCGGCTTCCTCGCCGTCACAACTCACGCGGGCGATCTGCTGCGCGGAGGAGCCACCGCCGGAAAATCAAATGGCGCCGCCGCTCCGCAACCGGGCGCCGCCGCCGCCGCCGCCGCCAAGGCCAACGCCGCGGATATCCTCGCCCGCACCACCCAGGCGTTACAGTCCGTGCAAAACCTTCAACAGGCGGCCAATGGCCTGGGCCAGGGAGCGAACAACGCCGGCTTGAATCCACAAGGCGGTGGGATGCTGCCGAATGTTCCCGATGGTCTCGCGCCGGGAGGTCTCCAGGTGGCGCCTGGCGCGACCCCAGGTTCCTCCCTTTGGCAGGGCGCCAACCTCCCGGTACAGGTGCCAGGCCAGAGCGCCGGCACCACCACGATCAGCATCACGCAGCAGGCCCCGACGGCCATTCTCACCTGGCAAACCTTCAATGTGGGCAGACACACGCTGCTGCAGTTCGATCAAGATCTCGGCGGCGGTGAAACCAGCCAATGGATAGCCTTTAATATTGTCAACGACCCTTCGGGCGTCCCCTCGCAAATTCTCGGCTCCATCCAGGCCAACGGCCAGGTATTTGTCGTCAACCGCAACGGGATCATTTTTGGCGGAGCCTCGCAGGTCAATACCCACGCTCTCTTTGCATCGTCGCTGCCGATCAATGACAGCCTCGTCACCTCCGGCTTGCTGGTCAACCCCACCGCCCAATTCCTGTTTTCCTCCGGCACCTTCTCAACGAGTGGATTTTCTGCGCCCGCGACAGAGCCCGGAGATGTCATCGTCGAAGCGGGCGCCTCGCTGACTGCTCCGACCAGTGCCGCCCATGTGGGTGGTCGGGTCGTCCTCGTCGGACCCAATGTCACCAATAACGGAACCATCACCACGCCCGATGGACAGACCATCCTCGCGGCGGGCGAACAAGTCGGCTTCCAGGCACACCCGACGGCGGACGCCACTCTCCGCGGCCTGGACGCTTATATCGGGGCCGTCGATCCGGGCACGGGTACGGCGACCAACAACGGAATCATCGAAGCCCCGCGGGCCGACACCATGATCACCGGAGCGACGGTGATTCAGAACGGGGTGATTGATAGCTCGACCTCGGTCACACTCAATGGACGGGTGGACCTGCTCGCCAACTTTGGCGCCACTACCTATACGAATACGGCGACCAGTGTCACCAGTCTGGTTCCCACTTTGACTGGAGCGGTGATTTTTGGGCCAGGCAGTGTCACCCAGATTCTCCCGGAATGGTCGAGCACCGAAACCAATGTGGGCACCGTCCTGCCGCTGCCCTCCCAGGTCATCGTCGAGGGCCGCTCCATTCACATGGAATCAGACGCCATCCTCCTGGCCCCAGGGGCAACTCCACCTTCCACCCCAGCCGAGGATCTCGTTGGCGCCGCCCAGACGAGTGGTGTCACCTTCAACGCCGGAAGTTGGTTCATGCCGAGTTCCACGACCCAACCCGTGTTCCTCAATACCAGTGGCCAGATCCTCCTCGACGCCGGTGCCACCATCAACGTGACCGGCTCGACCAATGTCTCGGTCCCCACAAGCCAGAATATTCTTTCTGTCACCTTGCTCGGCAACGAATTGGCCAACTCCCCCACCCAGCGGGAGGCCATCCGTGGCATCACCATTCAAGTGGATCTCCGCAATACCGGGTCGTACAACGGGCAATATTGGGTCGGCACCCCGCTCGCGAACCTTTACGGTTATGTCGGCCTGATCGAAAAAGGCGTCGGCCAGCTCTCGGTCAATGGGGGTACCGTCAGTCTCAGTGCCGGCGGTTCGGTGATCATGCAGCCAGGATCGAACGTCAATGTGTCCGGTGGCTATTTGAATTACACCGGCGGCATGGTTCAAACCACCCGCCTCTTAACCACCAGTGGATATGTTGAAGACATTTCGCAAGCCACTCCCGACCAGAGCTACCTGGGCATCTATACCGGCAGATTCACCACCCGATATGCGGCGTGGGGAGTGGCCGATCAGTTCAGCAACCCGCTGGCCCTCACCGGCGCTCATGACGAAGCTCCGTACGTCCAGGGTGGAAATGGCGGCACCATCTCCATCACCGCGCCGACCATGGCCTTGGACGGGACCCTCCTCGGCAACGTCGTCACGGGACCGCGCCAGCTCCGCACCACCTCCACGACCTTCGCCTCGACTTCGTCCGACACGTCCTCCACCTCCACTTCCAGCACCCCGCCCGCGCTCAGCTCCCTGAACCTCACGTTTCTCGCCGTGGATCAAACGATTCTACCCACGATCTTAAACGATTTTCCGGCGACTACACCTGCGACCGCCCCACCCAACGTCCTTTTTCAGAACGGCGTGACCCTTCCGCCGGCGAATCCCGCGAACGTCGATCCGACCTACAACGTTCTGCTCGGACAACGCGGCGCCACCGTCGTGCTTTCACCCGCGTTGCTTACCCAAAATGGCTTCGGTAATCTCAACGTTAATAACCGGGACGGCAACATCACCGTGCCGGCCAATGTCGCGCTCAACGCGCCGCCCGGTGGCTCGATCGCGCTTTCGGGTGTCAACATCGACGTCGCAGGCAAAGTCAGCGCCCCAGGCGGCAGCCTCAGCTTCAATGTTTACGACTTCTCCGCCCTCACCGTTTACAATGACAAACTGGCCAGTATCACCCCATCGGTCGATCCGACGCGTGGCAACTTCGTCCTGGCCGCGGGCGCCACGTTAAGTACCGCCGGGCTCGTCGTCGACGATCGCGAAGCCTCTCCCACCGCCCTCACCCAGCTGCTCACGTTGAACGGCGGCTCCATTACCATCAACAGTTTTAACACGGCGCTGTTCCCTGGCAGTGTCATCGACGTCTCCGGCGGCGTGGCCATCAGCCCGACCGGGGCGCGAACTTATGGAAGCGGCGGTTCCATCACCATCACTTCCGGCAGGGATCTCAGCATCGGGACGGTCCTGGGCGGCGTTCTCGAGCTCGGTTCCGAATTGGAAGGCTATTCCTCCGGCGGAGGTTCGAGCAGTCTCGGCGCCATCAGCGGCGGGGGCAACGGCGGATCACTCAACATTCAAGCGACCTTGATTCAAATCGGCGGTATGCCCTCGGTTTCCAATGCCCTTTGGTTGTCCCCGCAATTTTTCGACCAAGGCGGCTTCGCCAGTTTCACACTTACCGGGCTGGGGGAATTCGGGCCCAATGGAGAGTATCTGAACGCCATCGACATCGCGCCCGGTACTGTAGTCGCTCCCGCCGCGCAAGCCCGCGTAGCGTCTACGTCAGGCCCTGGCGTATCCTGGGAAACGGTCAACGAGCCACTCGGGAACCGCACTCCGGTTAGTCTCACCTTTGACGCGCCCGGAATTGTCGATGGGAACCTCAATGCCCAAATCAATAATAATCCGATTGCCAGGACGCGTGGCGATTTCGTGCTGGGAGCGGGCGCCGTGATTCAAACCTACCCAACGGGATCTGTGACGATCAATAGCCAGACGGCCACCATCCTTGGATCGATCATCGCCCCCGGGGGGTCGATCTCGATCAACACGAATCCCATTGAAGAGAGCTTCGGCGATGAGACGCTCAGCCCCAACGGAGCGCTGTTGACTCCTTTCGGGACAAACGTCCCGTCGCTCGATCTCGGGCCGCACAGTGTCCTCTCAACGGCGGGAACGGTCGTGCTGGTACCCAACGCCTACGGATATCGCGTCGGAAGCGTGCTACCAGGCGGAAGCGTCTCCCTATCGGGTAACATCGTCGCCGAGGCTGGTTCGGTGATTGACGTTTCCGGAACGAGTGGAGTGCTGGATCTTGCTCCGGCCACCATCGGCGAGAGTGCGCCTCTGCTCGGCGCGCTCTCCGGGCAGCCGGCTATTCCGCAAACGCGGATTTCCAAACCGACCTTCAATGGGTTCCTGGATCCGTCGCTGCCCAATGGCGCCACCGCGACAACGTCGACGGCCTCCAACCCCGGGACCGGTTCGTTCTCGGGCACGGCGACGACGCCGGTGCTCGTCTCCAGCAACGGTGGCTCGATTTCCATGACAGGGGTCGCCGAACTGTTCACCGACGCCACTCTGCGCGGAGCGGCGGGAGGCCCGACGGCAACCGGTGGCACTTTGAGCATCACCAGCGTTTCGGTCTCTGTCACCCAGAGCGGTCCGACGATTCCAGTGGCATCATTTTACAATCCGGCTTCGGCCGCCGCGCTCGGAGTGGCGCCCGCCCAAGCGAGCAATGGCCAGACGGCCATCGGCCAGCCGGTTCTCGGAACCAATGGCCTGCCGATTTTGGGATCATTTTTCGCCGCGAATAATTTCCTGACCAGTGGTTTTGACAATCTCGCCCTCAATGGAAGTATCACCTTCAACGGTCCGGTCTCAATCGCTGCCCGCGCCAGCATCACTGTTGCCAACGGTGGTTCGGTGACGGCGAATTCCACCGTAAATCTCAGCGCCCCGTACGTGGATTTGGGAGCGGCATTTGTTCCCCCTGGCATCGCCAATTCCTTCGCTACCGCGCCGACGTACGGTCCGGGAAGCTTCAGCGTGACCGCACAGTACATCGATGTGGGCAACGTTGCGATGGAAAATATCGGCCAAACGGCGCTCACCGCAATCAATGGGGACATTCGCGGCGACGGCACGCTGGCGGCTTCGGGCAGCATCATCCTGCAAGCGGGCCAAATTTATCCTGCCACTGGGGTCAACTTCACCATCGCCGTGTCCGATTATGCGGTTGGCGGTGTGAACCAGCTGGGATCCGTCACCATCCTGCCCGGGGGCGTGCGTCAACTTCCACTCTCCGCGGCGGGCTCGCTCGATATTACCGGTTCCATCATCAACCAGGGCGGCACACTGCGCGCGCCGTTGGGCTCGATCAGCATCGGCACGGCCACCACCACCCAGGTCAATCTGCTGCCTGGCAGCGTCACCTCGGTTTCGGCCATCGATCCCCTTTCCGGCCAGGGCGTGATCATCCCCTACGGGATCAATGTCAACGGAACGTCCTGGATTGATCCGACCGGGACGGACATCACCGCCGACCTGGTGCCGCAGAAATCGATCACGGTTTCCGCTCTCAACGTCAACGCGCAAGCCGGTTCGACCATCGATGTGCGCGGCGGCGGCGATCTCCTCGCCTACCAGTTTGTTTCCGGCACCGGCGGGACGAATGATATCCTCTCCTGGAATTACGAAGGAGGCTGGTCGAGCACTCAGTCGTATCAAGCGACACAGGTCGTGAGTTACAAGGGCTCGTATTACTACGCCACCGTCACCGACCCCTCTGGCCCGCCGGCGGTTGGCCCCGATTGGAACAAAGTGGTTCCGAGTTACGCGGTTATTCCTGGTTATCAGCCCGCTTCCACTCCATATGCTCCAAATAATATTCCTTCGCTCTACGGCTTTAACGATCCGTCAGGCATTTCGCCCAACCTGGGCGCAGACCAAGGCTATACCAATCCGACCCTGGGAATTGGCAGCAGCATTTATCTCAGTGGCGTTTCCGGTTTGAAAGCGGGAGTTTATACCCTGCTCCCGGCGCGATATGCGCTCCTGCCCGGGGCGTTCCTTGTGACCCCGCAATCGACCACGTCGATCGGCACCTACAATTTAACCGACAATTCGAGTATCGTCACCGGGTACACCTTAAATTCCCTGGACCAATCGGCGGCCCACCCTGGGTTGTACACGACCGTGGACGTCGCGGATTCCAAGGTGATCAATGAGCGCGCATTGTATACAGTTTACCAAGCCAATGAATTCCTGGCTACGCAATCGCAGATCCTCGGCTTGGAAATCCCGCGCCTGCCCACGGATGCCGGCAGCCTCGTCATCGCCGGCACGAACGGCCTTTCGCTGAGCGGCACGGTGCAAGGCCAGGGCGCCGACGGCGGCCGTGGGGCTGATATCGATTTGAGTACCGATGCCAACATCGTCATCGGCGGTCCCGGTGGCTCCGCCCCGCCCGGGGACGTTTTCCTCAATGCCTCTCTCCTGAGTTCTTTTGGCGCGGAGAGTCTGCTCATCGGCGGCACCCGCCAAATCGGTTCGTCCGCCGTCACCATCACCGTCAATACCCCGAACATCACGGTCGAGAACGCCGGCGCGCCCTTGGTCGGGCCGGAAATCATCCTCGCCGCCAATGACGGTATCACTTTGGATCCCGGCGCCGCGATCATCCAGACAGGCTCGATCCCGCAGGGTGGCTTGTATCCCTATCTTCCCATTCTCATCGGGAACTCCGCGATGGCGGGGAGTGGCGACGGCGTCCTGTTGCGCGTGGGGGCGACGAGCACCACCGTGGAGCGTTCGGGCGTCGATTCCTCCACCACGCCTAACATCGCCATCGGCGCCGGGGCGTTCGTTTCCGGCGAGAACGTGGCTATCGATTCGACGGCGGGTGGCTCTATCGACCCGACCGCGGTGATCCGCGGGCAGAATGTGAGCGTTAGCGCCGGGACGATCAATATCCTGCTCAACCAAGCCGACACCCCGGTTATTTCCGGCATCAACCTGGGAGGGACGGCCTTGAACAGCCTGCTGGGGACTTCGGCGCTTTCCCTCACCGGCTATAATTCCATTGATATCTACGGGCCAGGCACAATCACCTCCGGCAACCTGGGGTTCCACACCGGTTCGTTGCGCGGGTTTGCCGACAGCAGTTCCGACGTCGTCACCATCAACGCGACCTCCCTGACGCTCGATAATGCCGGCGGCCAGTCCGGCCTCGCGCCCAATCCCGGCACCCCGATTCAGGGCACATTGATGGTCAACGCCGGGACCCTCTACACGGGCGCCAATACCACCAACATTGACCAGTATGCCAGCGTCAATCTCGCGGTCAGCAACGGCATGGTCTTGCAAAACAGCGGTGCGATCTCATCGCAAACCAATCTCACCATCACCACACCGATCATCGTCGGCGCGGCCCAAGCGAGTCAGACTATCACCGCGCAGAGCGGAGCTTTGATGATCCTGACTCCCGCGGCTGGCGGAACCGGCACGAACCTCAGCAGTTCCGCCGGGCTCGGAACCACCCTCAATCTCCTCGGCCAGGGCGTCACCGAAAACAGCCGAATCTACCTGCCCAGCGGCCAGTTGAACATCACGGACACCGCCCCCACCGCCGCCGCGGGCGGAATATCAGTCGGTGGGACGCTCGACGTCAGCGGCACCGCCATGCGGTTCTACGACACCATCCAATACACCCCCGGCGGCAATATTACCCTCAGTTCCCTCAACGGCAGCATTAACCTCGCCTCCGGAAGCACCGTCTCGGTGGCCGCCAATCCAGGTGGTGGTAACGCCGGCAACGTTTCAATCAGCGCACCCAACGGTACGTTCACGCTCTCGGGCACTCTCTCCGGCTCCGGCGGCGCCGGTGGCACCAATGGTTCCTTCTCCGCCGACTTCTCCCCCAACTATAACGGCACAACACCGAACTTCGACATTTCCAGCATCGACGGCGTTCTGAACAACGGTGGTTTCACGCAATCACGCACCTACCGCGTTCGGACCGGCAATGCCTATTTGGAAGGCACGACCGACGGCCTGGCCGAAGCGTTCAATTACAGCCTGTCAGTCGACGGCGGCTCGATCGAAGTGCAATCGGGAGGTGGGGTCGATGCATCCCTCAAGGGCACGAGTATCACCGGTGGCACGATCAGCCTCATCGCCAATGGCGGTGTAACCTTGGACGGCGGTGCCACACTCACTGTGGCGGCGTTGAACTTCAGCGACGCGGGGCAGGGTGGGTCGGTTACCTTGGAAGCGGGCTCCGCCGTCAACGGCGTCCCCAATCTCAGCGGAGCGGTCAACATTGCCTCCACTTCGACGATCGACCTCTCCGTCGCCGCCTTGAATGGTCCGAATAGCCCGATCGCCGGATTGACCACTGCCCAGATTGCCAATGTGCTCGGCATCTCCACTGCCCAGGCCGCCGCCCTCACCCCGACTCAAGTCGCCGGCGACGTCTACGGACTCTTCACCGGCACCCTTCACATCCGCTCCCCGCAAAACGCCGCGGGCACCGGATTCGCCATCAACCCGACACTCGACGGCACGATCAAGGATCCTTCGAGCATCGTCGTTGAAGGATACCAGATCTACAACCTGACGGGAACCGGTGGCCAGATCACCAACAGCGGCACGAACGTGACGCCGAGCGGCAGCAACGGAGTCGTCCAATTTGTCAGCACCGGCCAAAATGTCGAGGGCTCCGTCTTTGCCAATGGGACGACCTTCGGCAACGGCACCGCCGGGCTCTACTCCACCCTTCTTGCCAACAATCCGGATGTCGTAGCCAACAACGCCAACGGCGCCCAGCTCACGGCGGCGCTCTCCATTGTCCCGGGCGCGGAGTTGATTAACACCGCCACTGCAGCGCCTCTCACCTTCACGTTGAACACCAGCGGCAGCAGTAGCCTTGTCGCCGGTCTCATGTCCAATGGCACCGGCGCCGCATTTTACTTCCCCAACGGCACGCCCGGCAACGACCAAATCAAATCGACGGTTGCCGGCACGATCACGCTGCCGTCCGGCGCGATTTCCACACTGGCTGCCAATACCGCGACACCGATCACCACCGGCAGCACGGTGACACTTTCCGGCACCGGCACCCTTTCCTTTGCCTCCGGTGGGACCGGAGGTGCCATCACGGTCGACGTTCAGCCGGGCGAAAGCGTGACCACCGGCACGTCCGGCACCACCACCGCCACGGTGAACTCCGTTGGCGACGCCATTACCCTCAATACCGCCGGCACCAGTTCCGTGACGATCCCCGCGGGCGCAACCAGCACGACCGTTTTGCTCCCTGCTGGCACCACCGGTACGAGTAAGATTCAGTCCAGCGTCAACGCCACCGTTACCTCAGCCACCGGTGTCGTGACAACCCTGGTGGCCAATACCCCGCAAGCCATCACCGCCGGCAGCACCATCACCATGCCCTTGGGCGGAGGAACCTTGAAATATTCCTCAGGCGGCAACACTGCCATCGCCCTGACTTTGGAGTCCGGCTCCTTCACCACCTCCGGCACGGTGGCCGCGACTCCGGTCACGGGCAATCTCACCCTCGGCAGTACGACCTCGACATCCACCAGCGACTGGGACCTCTCCAGTTACCGTTTCGGGCCGGACAGCGTCCCCGGCGTTCTAACCCTGCGCGCCGCGGGCAACCTCGTCTTCTACAATTCCCTCAGCGATGGCTTCAGCGGCGCCGCCGCCAGCGCCGCCGGCGAGCCGCTCTACACGGCCCCACTCATGGCTTACAACCCGTTGCTGCCCGCCGATGCTCAATCCTACTCCTACACTCTCACCGCCGGGGCGGATTTCGCAGGCGCCAACTCGCGGGCAGTTCGGCCTCTGACGACTTTGCAGTCAACCGGCACGGGTTCGCTCATCCTGGGCAAAACCGTCGGCGCGGGCACTACGGCGGCTGGGACAGCGGCTGGCGGGGTGCTGACCGTCACCGGTGGATCGAATGCCCTGACGTCGAGCGCGGCCAATGCCTACGGACAGATGATCCGCACGGGGAGCGGATCGATTTCGATTTCGGCGGGTAACAACGTTCTCCTCATGAACAATCTCGCCTCGATTTACACGGCGGGGACTCAAGTAGCGGACCCGACGGCGCTGACGGACGGAGTTCTCCAGTTGCCGATTCTCTTCAACACCAACCACTTGCTTTCATCGGCGAGCACGACGTTCTTCGGCACAGCACAGGAACCATTCCGCACGACAACTTACCAGGGTAATCCGCAATACAGCCTTGGAGGTGGCAATATCATCGTCGACGCTCAAGGAACCATTGAGCATGTGAACGTCATTGCTGGAGCATTGGTCGCGGATTCCTCGAAGGAGATGCCCACCAACTGGCTGGAAAGGCGGGATATCGTCACCGATGGACAGTTTATTGCATCACCCAATGGAGATCTTGGATCGACAACCTGGTGGGTCGATTTCTCCAACTTTTTCGAGGGCGTCGGCGCGCTCGGAGGCGGCAATGTCACGCTCCAGGCTGGCGGCGATATTGACAACGTAGACGCGGTCGTGCCAACGAACGCCCGGGCTCCCGGCTTTACGGATGCCACCATGAACACCCAGGTTGCGCCGAACCCGAATAATTTGACGGTCCTGGGTGGGGGCGATGTCACGGTCACGGCCGGAGACAACATCAATGCGGGTGTTTACTACGTCGAATCCGGCACCGGCACGCTCACGGCAGGCAACAGCATCATTACGAATGCCACGCGGGATATATCGCAGCAGAACGTCGGGAACTCCAATCCCAAACCGTTCGTGCCAACGACCACTTCCTTGTCCTGGTTGCCAACTACTCTGTTTCTCGGCGGGAATGCTCGGAACGGACCGGGCGGATTTACGGTTTCTGCCACGAACAGCGTCACCCTTGGCCCGGTGGCAAATGCCTTTCTGCTTCCGGAAAGTATCAACAATCTCACCGGCTATCGCACTTATTTCTCCACGTACGCAGCCGCCGATTATGTGAATGTCAGTTCGTTGAGTGGTTCGGTGACGCTCGCCGAGGATTTTACCAGCCCGGTCTATGGATCGATCACTCCGTTTCTCCAAGCCTGGTACCAGTCGGTGCTGGGCGTTTCAAACACCGGTAGCGGACTTGCCACCACCAATATCGCTTTCTATCAGCCGTGGCTGCGCGTCAACGAAACATTCAGTCTACAGAGCGTCTTAAATACGAATTTCGAGACCGCGCCCGCGATTCTCCCACCAAGCTTGAGCGTGACCGCATTCTCCGGGAACATCAATCTCCAGGGCAATCTTACCCTCATGCCTTCGCCGACCGGCACTCTTAACCTTCTTGCCGATGGCGCGATTAATGGGTTGCAATCGACTGGGACGGTGACCGGTGCGGCCGCCATCAATGTCTCGGACGCCAACCCGGCAAGTGTCAATGGCGTCGCGACACCGTTGGCTGTTCCTTTTTCTACCGCCGTCGTCGCCTCGGTTTTCGTGAAGTCGAGCCCGAATTTCGGGTTGCTGAACGAGGAATTTGCGGAGTCCGGGCAGAGCTCCGGCACTGGCACGTCGCCCATGAACAACGTCTTTGTGGATTACGGTTCCCCAGTCATTCAGCAAGCCTTAAACGATTCCGCGGTCTTGCATACCGGCGATCCCAATCCGGTCCGCATTTATACCCTGGATGGTGACATCGCCAACCTCACACTCTTCTCCAGCAAGGAGGCCCAGGTTCTGGCCGGTCTCGACATCACCAACGACTCCTTCTATATCCAGAATGTCAGTTCTCAGAACATTACGGTCATTTCCGCCGGGAGAGATATCACCCCCTATGACCCCGATCCCGCTTTAAATATCCAGGAGGGAATTGGCAGCAACCCGACGGGCGATATTCAAATCAACGGCCCCGGAACGCTCGAAGTCCTCGCCGGGCGCAATCTCGACTTGGGTGCGGTCTTGAGTAGCAACTCGGCGATCGAATCGCAGTATGCGATCGACGGTTTGGGGCTCGGTATCACCAGCGTCGGCAATGCGCGCAATCCTGCCCTGACCTTCACCGGCGCAAATATCATTACGGCTGCGGGCATCGGCGGTCCCGGTGACCTGAGCAGCAATCCCAATCTGAACTACAGCGAGTTCGGCACCCAGTATCTAAACGGCGGCAGCAACGGCTCCAATTATCTGAGTGAGTTGGGCGTGAACACGACCGACATCAGTTCCCTCTCGCCGGAACAGCAAGCCGTTATCGCAACCGACGTGTTCTTCCTCATCCTCCGCGACGCCGGGCGCGCCCACACCGCCGGCACCGGGTCTTATTCCTCCGGCTTCAGTGCAATCAGCAAGCTTTTCGGCAATGCCAATTCCGAAATGGGCGATGTTTCGCTCACCTCGCGCGAAATCGCCACGACCAATGGGGGCGAGATCGATGTCCTCGCGCCCAACGGTCAGGTCGTGGTCGGATTCGATGTCATCGGCCAGGCCCTGAGCCAGGGCATCATCACCCAGGATGGCGGCAACATTAACATCTTTGCGAATGGCAATGTCACCCTCGGGACCTCCCGCATCTTTACGCTGCGCGGCGGCAATATCATTATTTGGTCCTCCGCGGGCAGCATCGCCGCCGGCTCGGCGGCGAAAACAGTCACAGCCGCACCGCCCACGCAGGTGCTCGTCGATGCGGCGAGTGCGGACGTAAAGACCGACCTCGCCGGCCTCGCCACCGGCGGCGGCATCGGCGTTCTGGCGACGGTCGCCGGCGTGCCTCCCGGCAACGTGGATTTGATTGCCCCCGTTGGCGTTGTCGACGCCGGTGATGCGGGCATCCGCGCCACGGGCAACCTCAATATCGCCGCCACCAAGGTCCTGAATGCGAGTAATATCCAGGTCTCCGGCAGCAGCACCGGCGTTCCGGTGGCCGCCGTCGTCGCCATCCCCAATATTGGCGGCCTTTCCAGCGCCAGTGCCGCGGCCGCCGCCGGCTCGCAATCCGCCAACGAAGTGACAAAAAGTGCCGCACCGACTCCGCCACCAGTCCTGGAGACTGATTCCAGGATCTCCGTCGAAGTCGTCGGTTACGGCGGCGGCGAAGGTTCCAGCGGCGCCTCCCCCCAATAAATCCCCTCCGTCCCAATCCCGCCTTTTTCTTGCTCATATTTCTTTTCATTTTCCACACCCCATCCCACCGCGAAGCCCCTCGTCCCTCTGCGGCCGTCGCAAATTTCTCTGCGACCTCTGCGGTCGATTCTTGACCCGTCGAATTTTTCAAAATCGTAACGTGCAGCCTCACGAATCGACCGATTATCCTTCGCGCTCCATGACCGCACAGCCAATCTTCCCCATCCCGGCGCCGCCATTACGAATGTCACAATTCCTCCCATCCCCCTCTTGTGCGGCGGACATTCCCCGAAGGAATTTCGCGTTTACTGCGGAGTCCATTGGAACTTGGATACTGGGTGTTGAGTGTTGGAAGCCGAGGTCCGCCAAAGGGACGGATCTGCCTCCAGCACGACTTTGTCCCGCAGGCGCGGGACCCACGGTGCACTGGGGGCAATTGTGGCGAAGCCGGACCGTGCTCCTCCTTCCCGCCCTCTGCCTGCTCCTCTCCGCCGGCAAAGCAAACGCCGACGCCACCGTGCCAGCGACACCATCGAGCGCCGAGGCCACCGCGGCGACGGCGCAAAAAGACACCGCCGTTGCCCAAAGCGTGGCCCCGGCGGATTTCGCCCGCTTGGAGGAAAAGGCCCGGCAAAACGATCCCGACGCTCTGAACAAACTGGCCATGGCCTATCTCGAGGGCCGGGGCGTCGGCCCCGACGACACCAAGGCCGCCGAGTTTTTCCGCAAGGCCGCGGAACTGGGCTACTGGAAGGGCCAGAGCAATCTTGGGCTCTGTTACCTTCGCGGACGCGGCGTCACCAAGGATCCCGCCGAAGCCCTCCAGTGGCTGCGCAAAGCGGCCGACCAAGGTGTCGCGGCAGCTCAATTCAATTTGGGAATGTTGTCTGACAAAGGCGACGAACTGCCGCGCGACATTAAAGAGGCCGTGACGTGGTACGAAAAAGCCGCCGTCCAAGGGTCAACGGCGGCAGCCGCCCGGCTGGGAAGGATTTTCCGCCTTGGAGATGAGGGCATCGCCAGGGACCAAGCCACTGCGCTCAAGTGGTTTCAGCAGGCCGCAGAAGGGGGCAATGCCGACGCCCAAAATACCGTGGGCGTGATGGCCGAAATGGGACAGGGCATGGAAAAAAATGTGGAGAAGGCTGTCGAGTGGTATCGCAAGGCCGCCGAAAACGGAAATTCGAAAGCTTTGGGCAACCTTGGGCGACTTTACTGGTTTGCGGGGGGGCTGCCACAGGACAAGGTAGAGGCATACAAATGGTTTGCGCTCAGTGCGCAACGGGGAGAAGCGCTGGGGCAAAACACGATCGCGGAGTTGAAGTTCGCGCTCACCAAGGAAGAACTCGCGGAAGCTCAACGCCGCGCTGCCGAGTTTAGGGCAAGCCATCGTCGATTGGCGGCACCGAATCAAAATCAATCTTCACCCTAACCCGCCGGGAGATTGGACGTTCCCGACTACTGGCTCCCCCGTGCGGCTTGGATTTGCCACCGCACAAACGCCTGCCATCCAATTTGCGCCTTCAATGCGTCATCGGCGTTCGGTTGCTGTGCCTGCCAGGCCTGGCGATACGCCGGATCATTCGGCGCTAGATTTTGCCCTCCCACGCTCGCCGAGAAGTTATCGCCAACTCTATAGGCTGCGGCCTTTTGGGCATCCGTCAGGCCCAGGGATGCGGGCGGTTCCGTCAGAGCCAGGGGGGTCACGATGGCGCCGCCCGACGCCGGCGCCGTCGAAGAACCGCCTCCGACCCCGCCGGAAAACGCGGCGCCGGGCGCCGCCGACGCCCCGCCATTGGGCGCGGCATACGCACCGGTCAGCGCGACTGCCACGGACGCCGTTGGAGTGGCCGGCAACTGGCCAACCGCCGCGTTTTGTTGTTCCCAAGTCTGCGCCAGGGCCGTCTGCAAGGTACTGGCGTCGATGCGCCCCTGCTGGTGCTGGGCGATGAGTTCCTGCCGCTGCTGATCGTACCGATGGGCAATGGCGCCCGTGAGAATATCCCGGAGGGTCCCCTCGGGACACCCCACCGCCCGCAAGTTGGCCGCAAACGTGGCTTCATCACTTGACTCCAATTGATTCCAGCGGAAACGCTCAACCGCGGGGCTCGGCGCCAATTCCGGCGCCGCTGGGAGTGCGGCGCTGGCCTTCAGTTCCACTGGGACGGCAGGCGCCGGGCGCATCCGGCTCTGACCCACAATGACCCCACTGAAGGCCACGAGCACCACGTTGAACAACAGAGAAATGACCAGGATGAATTTCGCATTCATGATTTCGCGGGTGAATTTAAAGACCGAATCGGAAGGAAAACTGCCGTCAGCTTTATCCGTTGATGGCGCTCCCGAAAAGCAAAATCTCTGTGACAAAGAATCTCATGTCACCTCCTGGTCGCACCCGGTTTACGCCCGCTCCGCCGGAAGGGGCCGCATTTCACGCAGACCGGCTGCTATCCAGCTCGCCAGGAGGAAATTCAGAAGCAATGCGCTATCAAGAAACCGCTTTTTTCCTGCTCGGGCGAATGGAATTCAAATCGTCATCGGCGGCTATTTCAAATTCATTCTTTCACGATTGCCGCCGGTACACATTCGGGAGGAGGCTCGAGGCCGGAGAAGTCCATGGCGCTCTTCGGACAAGCAAAAACCAGCGGAGGTGAAGGCCACCTCCGCTGGTGTTGATTGCTGACGCTATTGCGGAGCAGGCTCCGACAACAACCGATTATTGCGTGAACTGCACGCTGATCAGACCACCGTCGGTGCTACGCGAAGACACGAAAGGTCCAAACTGGCTATTGAGCGGATCGTAGATATCCAGGTTCGAGATACCGGCGTTGCTCAGATTCGCAGTCGTAGTATTTTCCAAGTTGGTGATGATCGCGCCCTCTACGGTCGACTTGGGACTCGTGAGGTCACCCCGGTCGTAGATGTGTTCGATCGACCAGAACGTATACTGGCCTTGATAGATCGCCTGCAAGCTGAACGGAACGCCCTTGTAGGATAGTTCAACACCCGTGCCGGCGATTTTGCCCGCGTCGGCCGTGCCCAGATAGGTGAGATAGTAGGCGGCGGTCACGTGAGCACCTTCGTCGGTCAAACCGGAAGCCGGAAGCGTGAAGCCCATGTAGCCGCGTAGAACGCCACCCGTGCCTTCACCGCTGTTTCCGGGCTGCGTGGTGGTGATGCCGGCGATCGTTTCGGTCGGGTAGGGCGCCTGTTGGATAACGGCAGTACTAGTGCTGTTTGCCACCTGGGGTTGATACTGGTAGACGAGCGTCGTGACGCCGATGCCAGTATCCGCCAAGGCCGTGGCGCGCGTCCCGGAGTCGGGATTACGGCCAGTAGCGAAGATTTGCACCTCTTGATCGGTGGTAAGACCGGTCAACTGGGAGAGCGGAATGCTGCCACCCGTGAAGAGCGCGTTGAGAGCATTTGGCTCGACGTTGACATTGGAAACCGTGTAGCTGCCCGTGAAGGGAGTTTCGCTCACGTTGGTCGAGCCCCCTCGGAGCGGGAAGTTTTTGCTGGCGACCCACTTGAAGGTAACAAACCCAACCTGGTTGTCATTCCCAGTAGGATACGTCGGACTGGCGGTGGCACCTGGGTATTTGGAAGCACCGCTGTTGAAGGGAGTACCGAGGCTGAGCGTCGAACCCGATTGGAACGGCGTGGTCGCCTGGAACACGTCCGAAAACGTGAAATCCGGAATGACCAATACGGAGGTGGAGTAGAATCCGGTTCGCGAATTGCTATTCTCGTCGGTGTAGGACGTGGTCGTCAGGTTCGGAAGGGCGCTTTGACCGTCCAAGTACGCACTCGGGTTGGCGGTGCCCGTCGAACCCGCCGTAAGGAACGGGATTGGCTCCTTGCCCAAGCAAGTGCAGATACCGGTTTCCGAACCCGTGAACGTGGCGTGCACCGTTATCGGCTGCGAGGAAGCCCCGCTGCCAATGTAGCCACCCTCCCAGATGAAAGAAGTTTGCTGCGTTACCGTGCCGCTGAATTGCGTGTTCGGATAGTTCGCGTTGGTGTAGGTGCTGTCGTTACCGGTGCCACCGTTCGTCACCAACTTGGCACTGCCCGTCAGATTGACGGCCGCAGTGATCGCGTTAATGGCGGCGGAGCGGAACGCCGTGGATCCGGTGATGTACACGTGCGTCTGCGCGCTCGCTTCTTGCACGAGGCCACCAACGGCGAGGGCGGTTGCGGCCAGGAATTTCAGGGATTTCATTGAACTGGGTGTTTAGCTTTTAGGATTGGGTTGATGGTTGGGAGATCGAGCGAATGATCAGGCCGTCACTGACCGGCGACGGCGAATGCAGCCGAGGAGGAGACCAACCCCGCCGACAAGCGCCGTGAGAGCCGAAGCGTCTGGATTTGGTAGTAATCCAGTGAGGTTCCGGCGCTAGGGCTACCGGTGAAATTGATATTGCCGTTGAAGCCCGCCCAAACACCAAATCCGGAACCGGTTGGGGTCCCGACTCCCTGGCGCCAACTCTGGGGATTGCTGGAGCTGGCCACCTCCAACATCTGACCGACGTATCCGGTGAAGTTATAGCCCTGATCGTCCCCTACACTGCTCTGGGCAATCAGTGAGCCGCCGGTATTGTAACCAGCACCGGGGCCACTGATTGACCCTTGGCGGGTTTGCTGTGTTCCGGAGGCGGCGCCGTTATAGCTGCTACCAGGCTTCACCGTCGGATAGCCACCCGAAGTCGTCTCGGCGAAGCCGGCATACAAGGTCTTACTGTTATCGCCGCTGATGGCGTTGCCGGCGACACCCCAATAGACCGTCCCGTCGGTGGCCCATGTGGAGTCAAAATTACTCAAGTCGGTCGAAAAGTTGCCGATGGTCACCGTGCCCCCATGGAGGGCAGCGTTGGCGAAGAGGCTTTGACCGATATCGATATAGTAGTCCTCGGTTACGGAACCACTGGTGGAAACGAAACCGATTTCGACGTCTCCTGTTTGGTAGGTGCCGGCCTTCGCGGTTGGCGCGAGGAACCCGCTTCCGGCAAGAGCCAGATATACGGCAAGTGAGAATTTTTTCATGAATGAGTTGAGGTTGGTTTTCCGAGGCGCGAAGGGAGTCGAGGGGATCACCCGAATGCTTCCTCAGCGCACACGCAAAAGACCAAATCGATGGGGTACGAAGCAACGATTCAATTGTTAAATTTTCGTCACAAACCAACCCGATTTGTCACAATCCAGCCACCGGCCCATTTCTCGTCTTCAATGCCAACACCGCTCACGCGGGATTCTAGCAGGTTTTGCCGGGTCTTTTCGTGGGAATTCCTGGAGGCCGGGACACCGGACTGGTGGAATCCCAAACCTATTTTCCGTCCAGTGAATTTCGCGCCTCCCGGAGGATGGCCTGCTTTTCTGCCGGCGCCGTGGCGAGCGCTTTGTCCAGATGCATCCGTGCCTCCGCCGGATGCTGGCTCTGGCGCTCCGCCTCCGCCAGCACGGCTTCCGCCTGCCACTGCTCACGAGGCACAAGCGACGGTTGCGCCTCGAGGCATTCCTGGCGAGCCTCGGCGACGTGGGCGAGCTTCAGATTCAACGCCGCGCGCCCGACGCGCAGGAGGGCGATCTCCGCGGGATCGCCGGTTCGTCCCAAAGCTTTTTCGTACAAAGGAAAAACGATGGCCGCATACGCCTGCCGCAGATCGTCCGAGCTGCAGTTCACCCCCAGATCCCGGTAGGCGTTTGCCCAATAACCGGTACGCCAATCCATCATGCTGGCGGCAATCTCCAGTTGGCGGTCGGCGCGGTCCGGTTCGTGGATGAGTTCATCAAGGACAGCGCTATCCAGCCACGAGACGGGGTGATGAGGCGCAAAGCACTGTTGCTGTCCGAAATAGATTTCGCCCTCGCGGGCCAGGGCCCGGCGCCGTTCGGGATCGGTCGTGAAAGCGGCCCAAGGCAGGTAGAGGCGCGCCAGGTCCGCTCCCGTGGTGCTCATCCCATGGGCGATTTGCGCCCCAGCCCGGAGACAAGCCTCCGCCTGCCGCGCATAGTAATCGAAGGCTTCATAATTCTGTGAGGCTTGAGCTCGCGCAATGAAAGCGGCGCCCAACTCGCGGTAATAAAGAGTGCTATCAGGAACATCCCGGATGGCTTGATCCATGACTGCGGTGGCCGCGTCCAATCGGCCAAAATTCAACAGCGCCTTGCCCCAGGAACTGGTGCTCTCGCCACGGATTTCGCGGAAGGCGACCACGCTGGCCAGGGCAGAACCAGCGGCCAGCGCCAGAAGATCGCCCATCCATGGCCGCCATCGGCCGGCGATGGTCGGACCCGTGGGGTCCAGAGAGCGTGCCGCGCCCAGCAGCAGCGCCAGCGTAGCAAGTAAAAAGCTCAGCAGAATTCCGATGTATCCAGGAATTTGCGCGACCGCCAGAGCCGGCGGATCGGAGACGCGCGGCACCGGTCCGATGGCGGCGATTTGCGCGCCTACCATGATGGCGAATCCCACGGCGACGGCGCCGGAAACTGCCAAGATGGACCGCCAACGCCGGCTGCTTTTCTCCTGCGAAGCAAAGGCCAGGGCGCTGATGACCCAAGTGGGAAAAAAGAGCAGCCACAGGAGGTGGCTCGGACCCGTGCCACGAATTTGGGTCAACGTGCGCTCGAGCACGGTCACCCAGCTAACATTGTCCACCGAATAGACATGGATGAAGTCGGAAGCGAGGGTGACGAGGATCAGAGTGGGCACGAAAGCGGCCGCACCAATCTCTTTCCAGGAATCACCGGACTCCACCCTGGCCGCGGCCGTCCGCTGGCGACGCAAGCTTTTGCCCGGCTTGAGTTTTGGAGGAGTCGCGGCGAGGGCGTCCGGGCGAAGCTCTTCGCCGCGGGCGAGTGCGACGATCATCCCTGCGTAGAGCCAGAAGAGAACCGAAGTCGCCGGCACCACGAAAGCAAACCCAGTCTCGACGAGATGGCCCGCGAGCGCCGCGAGGAGCGCAACGATCAGTAGAATCCGGCCGCCCGCGGTTCCTGCGTGATCGCGGTTCTCGAGGAGCGGTGGGCCGCCCAGGATCATGGTCGCGACACAACCGGCGAGGAGGCCGGCGATGATGCCCAAGCCCAAAAAGGTCTTGCCGCCAATCGCCCAGGCCAGGGCCGCGACAAGTACCGCCAAAGCAGGCGCGAGGACGAAGGTTAACCGGCCCGCGTCGAGCCCCGCTTGCGACAACCCGTACTGGAAGATGAGCAAGAAAAACGCGAGAAACGCCACCGCGCCGACCGCGCCGTGCTCGTACCACAGGTCCAGCACGCGGTTATGGAGCCGATTCTCCACGCGCAATTCGGTGCCCGGCCAGATGTAGCGCTGCGCAAGAACATTGGCCAGGGTTTCCGGTCCGTAGCCGATCCACGGGCGCAGTTGATGCCACCGGTCGCTTCCGCCAGTTGGGAAAACGACCGGTTTTGTCGAGGTCATGAGGTCGACCCCGGCGTTCCAGTGCGCTTTGCGGAAGGGATCGCCGCCATTGCGCAGCGCCAGGGCGGTGGAAAACCTTTCCAGCCCGAGTGCCTGGGCCACCCGCGTCGAGGCGCTCAACGGAAGGTTGATGAACAGAATGAAGGCCAGCCCCGCGGCGAGCACCGCACCCATCGGCCGCCGCCATTGCCGCTGCCGGCCGAGGCGAAACCAACCGACGCCGAAAACGAGGAGCGACCCAAGCAACCCCAGGAGTGGTCCGCGGCTCTGCGCACCGACAAACCCGGCGATTTGGAAGAGTGCCATAACGCCGAGAAGCACGATCCGGCGGCGGCGCGCCGACTCGGCCTTTGCGGGCCACCCGGCCGCCACTTGTTCGAGCAAGCTCCACGCCGTGAGCGGCATCACCATGGCCAGGTAACCGGCCAAAAAAATGCCATTTCCCAAGGTTGAAAATACCCGCTCGTCGCGCTGGCCAAAATCGATCGGATCCAAACCCGCCCGCTGGATTAAGGCGTAGATGGAAATTGGGAGACTGGTGACGATGATGGCGGTGACGAGGCGTTCGAGTTGCGCCGGGCGCCGCAGAAAAAGTGCCACGGCCAGGAACAGGACCGCGTCGACCGTCGACCTCACGATCCCCTGCGCGTCGCCGACGACGGAAAAGCTCGCCGCGGGATTGATCGAAAAAACCGTGCTGACCACCTGCCAGGCGAGGATCACCAGGAGAGCGATACCGATTCGGCGGGGCGGCAGGCGATCCGATCCAACGAATTGCCGGATTCTGAGGGATTGAATTGCCCATGCGGCCAGCATAATGGCAGCCAGCAGCCGCATGATCGTTGCCTTGTAGGGCTGAAAGCTGTCAAAAGCACGCGCGTTTAGTGCCAGTGGGACCACGACGACCGCCGCCAGCCAGCACCCCTCCACCAACTCCCCGCCCCATCGACGGGTCTCCGCGGCACTTGCGGCGGCGGTCGGGCTCGGGGCGGTGGCAGTGCTGGTCATCAGGAAAAAGCCGTGGCTCGTTGGATCACCGGCCGGTGGTAGGCGCCAGGCCTCGAAGAGTCAACTACTGCGGAATCCCGAGGTCCACCGGTTTCTTTGCGGCCTGCGCCTGCTTGATATCCGCCCGGAGCAGCGCGCTCAGTTTGCCGGCGTCGTCCGCCGCGCGGCCGTCGGATTTCACGTATTTCCGAAAGCCGTTCTCGGCGCGTTCCGCATAAGTCAGCGCCTCCTCGTAGTGACCGTCTCCGCCCAAAACTCGGGCGAGCTGAAAACACGTCATCAACACGCTGATATGGTTGGGCCCAAGGAGACGTTCGCGAATGGCGAGAATCTCTTGCAACTCTTTTTGCGACACTTCGTACTGGTGGTGTTCTCCCTTGGCGAGGGCGAGATTGGAGCGATTCAGCAGCGTCTCGGGATTCTCCGGTCCCAAATTGGCCTCGAAGATCGTCTCGGCTTTTTCAAACTGCTCGATCGCTTCGGCATATTGCACGGCCACGGCGAAGGCATCTCCGAGCATGTGCGTCACCCGTGCGACTTCGATATCGTTCGGGCCGAGCATCCGCTCGCGACTTTCGATAATCGCGCGAAATTCCTCGATCGCCTCATGGGGACGGCCAATATCACTGAGCAAACGAGCGAGCGCCGTCCGGCAGTTAAGGGTCTGGTCATGGTTCTCCCCCTGGCGCCGCGTGAAGATGGCCAGGAGGGCCCGCAGTTCCGCCTCGGCTTTGATCGAATCTCCCATTTTGCCCTGGACGCTGGCGAGTTCGAGCCGGTCAGAGAGCGTCTTGGGATCTTCTTCGCCGCGAACTTCCTTGTCCTTTTGCACCAACGCCTTCAACTCTTCCTTCGCCTCGGCATATTTCGCCTGAGCTATCAAGTCGCGGGCGTGCCGGAGCTGGGCATCATCACCCAGCGTGCCCGGCGCCGGAGTGCCCGCCGCCACCAATGCACCGCCGATGATCATGAAGCTGGTGAAAACCGCAGCGAAACGGAGGGATCGTGGCAGACTCATGGCAGGAGGGCCGTCTAGCGCGAAAGCCGGAGAGAGGCAAGTGACGATTCCGCGACCGACTGCCTATTTTGGCGGTTGGATGGGCGCCACCCGTCGTTGAGGACCAGCCGGCGCTCCCACCGGCTTGCCAGCCGGACCGATGGCCACCGCAGCCGTTGCTCCTGGGCGGGGAGCATTGGCTGGAGCCGCCGCAGCGGCCCGTACTTCCGCTTCGTTGAATTCCAGACGGGCAATCTCGTTTCCCTTGCGCAGAATGACGGTGCTCTTCCCGACCGTGTCAGACCAGTTGACACTGGCCAGCGCCACTCCCGTCTTGGGATCGGACTCCTGCGCAAACAAGGAGAACGCGGTGGAAAGGTCGCGGCTTTTGATCGTCACAAAATCCGATTCGCCAAAGCGGCCGATTCCAGCGACAAACCAATTGGCCGCAAATGAAGGCTGGGGAGCGGGTGTTGCCACCGTCGCGGTTGCCAGGGCAAAAGGGGACTTCGCCCGAAGTGCCTCGTAGCGGGATTTCTCGTGCGCCTTCGGAAGGCCGTCCGGCACCGGCTCACCCCAACTGGTCACCGCCAGGACCAGGCCAAGTCCCGCGCCGACACTCCCGCAATGGATCAGCAAGTTAGTGCGAAGCATACCGGGCAACCTATGAGCGGCTGTCCGCCCGCATGACCTTTGCGCGGCGCACTTTCAGGTGAACACTTTGCACCCCGGCGACTTCGCCGCCATCGCTCGCCTTGCGCACAGCAAAACAGATTTCGGCAGGCTGGAACAGGGGGTGTCGCGGGAGACGCATGGCAGGCGCGCTGCATAGCGCGGAACGCGAGGGCAGGCAAGCGACGATTCCGTGACCAAAGTTCCATCCGTGGACTCCCTACTTTGCCGCCTCCTCGAAGACGCGCTCGTATTCCTTCGTCCGCCAGCCCCAGGCGATGAACGCGAGCCCAATGAAAACCAGGAATATGGAAAGGAATTGCCCGGCGGAAATCGGCCCGATATGCCACGCTGGATCAGGCTCCCGGAAGACTTCGCCGACGATGCGCAACACCGCGTAGAGGATGAAAAACGCGCCCGTTATCACTCCGCGCGGCAGCCGGCAGCGCGTTCGTAGAATCCACAAAACCGCGAAGAGCACGATACCCTCGAGCAGGGCTTCGTAGATCTGGGACGGATGGCGGGGTGTCAGGACATGGCGCAGCGGCTCAATGAATTCCGGGCGGTGCGGCACCGCCTCCACCACGCGCTCGGCCCAGTGGTCATCGTACGGAAAGCTTGTGCCTGGAGCCTCGAGCGCTTCACGCGCCCGGTCGATGAGTTCCGGATCCGGACGTTCCAGCAGTTCCTTCGGAAACTGCACCGCCCACCAAACCGTCGCCGGCTTGCCGAACAACTCACCATTGATAAAGTTCGCCACCCGCACCAGGAACAGGCCCACCGGCGCGACCACCACCAACGAATCGCCGATGCTCGTCCACGACACGTGATGACGTTTCGACCAGTAGAGCGTGAAAAGCACGAGCCCGATGATTCCACCGTGGCTCGCCATGCCGCCCGTCCACACCGCGAACGGCCAGTACCAGGGATCACCCGCGTGGGACTGCTGCAGCCCATAAAACAGGATCCAACCCAGGCGGCCGCCAAGCATCACCCCAAAGACCGCCGCCCAACAGATAAAGTCCGAGACCTGCGCCGCGGGCAAATCGGTATACCGATGTTCGGCCAGCCAATGGTACAGCCAGCCGCCGAGCAAAAACGACAGGACGTAGGCCAGCCCGTACCAGTGCAACCCCAGGCCATTGGGGATGCGAAAGATATAGGGGCTGAGATCGTGTAAATAGTAGGCGAGCACCGCGCGCTTTTGCCACACCCAGCGCCACAGACAATCGCGTTCTTTTGCGCCTCGCTGGAGAACCGCGGATCAGGTTTCGTCCCGCGACTGTGGGATTGCGGAACCCCTCGGGTGTCGGATGTTGCGGCGAAGCCGCCTCACGGCGCTTGCTGCCTTCCAGCAGACCATGCAACCTCCGGACATGACCGGTCGATGCGCGCTTTGCGGCCCCGCTGTGGGTTTGGGGGCGTCTTGCGCCGCGTTGTTTCCGGGCGTGGCGGATGACCGTACCCAGATCTCACTCTTGATCGCTTCGGCGGTCATGGTCCTCACCACCGCCGTCGTCGTCGCGCTCAGCGCCTGGCGCTGGCGCCGCGACTGGGCTCGGACGCGGATGCGCGAACAATGGCTGGCCACCATGCTGCGCAGCATCGATGACGGCGTGATCGCGACCGATGCCGCCGGTCGCGTCACTTTCATGAACAATGTCGCCCAGCAACTCACCGGCTGGAAAGAGAGCGAGGCTGTGCAAAAACCGCTCGTCAAAGTCTTCCAGACGCTCGATCGCAAGACGCGGCAGCTCGCGGAAAATCCCATCGACCTGGTGGTGCGCGAGGGACAGACCACCAGCGCCACCGAACCGACGCTCCTGGTGGCGCGTGACGGCGCCGAACGCGCCGTGCTCAGCAATGCCGCGCCCATTCGCGCCGCCGCGGGTAACGTCACCGGCGTCGTCTTTACCTTCCGCGATGTCACCGAGCGGGAGCTGGCCGAATCCGCTCTCCGCGCCAGCCAGGAAATGTTCCGGCTCATTACCGACCACATCTCCGATTTCATCACCGTGCTCGATCTCGAAGGGCGCCGTCTCTACTCGAGCACCTCACACACCCATCTCCTCGCGCCCCCGCGCGAACTCTACCTCGCCTCTGTCTTCGACGGAATTCATTCCGACGATCAGGAGCATCTCCGCTCCGTGTTTGCGGCAGTCGTGTCCCGCGGAAGCGGCCAGCGCGCGGAATTTCGCCTGATCGGTCTCAACGGCAGGCTCTTCAGCCTTGAATCCCTCATCACGGCCGTCTGCGACCGTGACGGCCGGGCGGAAAAAGTGCTCATGGTCTCGCGCGATCTCAGCGACCGTCGACGCGCCGAAGAGATCGTGCGCCAGGAGAAGGAATTCAGCGACACCCTCATCAACTCGATGCCGGGCATCTTCTACCTCTACGACGCGCGCCGCAAAATCCTCCGCTGGAACAAGAATCTCGAGACGGTCACCGGCTACAACGCCCAGGAAATCGACGCCCTCGATCCCCTCGCCTATTTTCCCGACGACGAGAAACCGGTCGTTCACGAGCGGATGCTCAAATGCTTTGCGGAAGGTTCGGCGGACATCGTGGTCAATCTCCTGGCCAGGGATGGACGTCGCACGCCGTTTTACGTCACCGGCTTCCGCATCGAGATCAACGGCCAGCCCTGCATGCTCGGCCTGGGCATCGACATCACCGCCCGGGTCGCCGCCGAGGAAGCCCTGCGCGAGATTCTCGACAATCTCGAAATCAAGGTCGCCGAGCGCACCCGCGATCTGGCCACCGCCAACGAGCGGTTGCAGGAACTCGACCGCTTGAAGTCCGAATTCATCGCCACCATGAGCCACGAGTTGCGCACCCCGCTCAACTCGATCATCGGCTTTACCGGCATCCTCCGCCAGGGCCTCGCCGGCCCGCTCAACGACGAGCAGAAAAAGCAGCTCGGCATGGTCCATTCCTCCGGCCGCCACCTGCTCGGCCTGATCAACGACCTCCTCGATCTGTCGCGGATCGAATCCGGCAGGATGGAGCTCTTCGTCGAGGACTTCGCCGTCGATGACCTCCTCAAGGAGATCGTGCAAAGTCTCACTCCCCAGGCCGAGCAAAAGCGCCTGCGTCTCGACTCCTCCACCGACCACCCGAATCTGCACTTGAACTCCGACCGCAAGAAATCCTTCCAGATCCTCCTCAACCTGGCCAACAACGCCGTAAAATTCACCGACGCGGGCCGCGTGAATCTCGATGTCCACACCGGACCGGACGGTGTGCGTTTTACCGTCAGCGACACCGGCATCGGCATCAAACCGGAGAATTTTCCGCATCTTTTCGAAGCGTTCCGGCAGGTGGACGGCTCCGCCCGGCGCATTTATGAAGGGACCGGACTTGGCTTGTATTTGTCGAAACGACTGGCCAGGATGCTCGGCGGCAACATTACCGTGGAGAGCGAACCCGGAATCGGCTCGCGTTTCACGCTGACTCTGCCACAGTCCCCTCCACCGCACCTGACCAGCCATGAGCGCGAAGATCCTTCTCGCCGAGGATAACGCCACCAATCGTTATCTGGCCACGTTCATGCTCGAGAAGGCCGGCTTCACTGTCCTCCATGCCGGCAATGGCGCTGAGGCCCTGCAGCTCGCGCTCGCCGAGCTTCCCGATCTCGTCCTCATGGACCTCCAGATGCCCGTCATGGATGGCTATGAAGCCGCGCGTCGCATCCGGGCCGAGCCCGCGCTCGCCGCCATTCCCATCGTGGCCGTGACCAGCTACGCCATGACTCGCGACCGCGAGAAGGCGCTGCAAATGGGTTTCGCCGGCTACCTCGAAAAGCCCATCCACCCACAGACCTTTGTCGCCGAAATCTCCCGGTTTCTTCCTGCCAAGCCCGCGCCCGCATGAGAATCCTCAGTGTCGACGACAAGTCCGAGAATCTTTACATGCTCGAGGCGCTGCTGCGCGGCTACGGGCATGAAGTCGATTCCGCCAGCGACGGACGCCGCGCTTTGCAGCTCGCGGGCTCCTGCGTTTACGATCTCATCATTTCGGATATTCTCATGCCGCGGATGGACGGCTTCCAGCTCTGCCGCGAGCTGAAGAAGGACGACCGCCTGCGCCGGATCCCGTTTATCTACTACACCGCGACCTACACCGATCCCAAGGATGCGGCTTTCGCCCTCAGCTTGGGTGCCGATCGCTTTCTCGTCAAGCCCCTCGAGCCGGAGGTTTTCATCCAGACGATCCAGGAAGTCGTGGAACAAAAGGCCGCGGCGGAGCCTCCCGCCGCCACCGAAGAATCCGCTGAAGACGAAGCCATCTACCTCAAGGAATACAACGCGCGCCTCATCACCAAGCTCGAGAAAAAGATGCTCGACCTCGAGGCCGCCAACCGCGCCTTGCTCGATGACATCGCCGAGCGGGAACACGCCGCTCGCGAGCGCGCCCGTCTCGAAGACAAACTGCGCCACGCGCAAAAGATGGAGGCTATCGGCACCCTCGCCGGCGGCATCGCCCACGATTTCAACAACATCCTCGCGGGCATCATCGGCTTCGCCGAACTCGCTTTGCACGAGGTTTCCAATCCCTTGTCCGCCGACCAGCACTTCCGCGAGATTCTCAAAGCCGGTCAGCGCGCCCGCAATCTCGTCCGGCAGATCCTCGCCTTCAGCCGCCAGCGCGAGCAGGACCGCCAGCCGCTGGAACTCGGCGAAACCGTCCAGGAAGCCTTGCAACTGCTCCGCGCGACGATCCCCGTTTCCGTCGAGATCATTTCCAAAATCGAGGTAAACACCCCGACCGTCCTGGCCGACAGCACCCAGGTCCACCAGATCGTCACGAACATCGTCACCAACGCCTGGCACGCCATCGGCGAGAAGCCCGGCGCCATTACCGTCCAGCTCGCCACCTTCCAGGTGGACGCCGATTTTGCCCTGGCCAATCCCGACTTGCGGCCGGGCCGTTACGTGCGCCTGAGCATCAGCGACAACGGCAGTGGCATTCCCTCGGAGATCCTCGGGCGCATCTTTGAGCCCTTCTTCACCACCAAGGCGCCCGACCAGGGCACCGGCCTGGGCCTCGCCGTCGTCCATGGACTCATGCGATCTTTCGACGGCGCCATCACCATTTACAGCAAATCCGGCGAAGGAACGACGCTGAACCTGTATTTTCCCGCGCTGGAGTTCGGCGCCGTCGCGGCGCAACTCGAAGAAGTCACCGAGCCTCTCGGCCACGGCGAGCGTATTCTCTTTGTCGACGACGAACCGGTGCTCACCATGCTGGGCGGACGATTTCTCACCCGTCTCGGGTACCTCGCCGTGACGCAGACCGACCCGCGCGCGGCCCTCGCCCTCTTCAAGGATCAGCCATTCGATGCCGTCGTCACCGACCTCACCATGCCTCATTTCAGCGGCATCGAATTCGCCCGCTGCTTGTGGGAATTGCGTCCGCAAACGCGCGTGCTGCTCACCACCGGCTACAGTGCGACGCTCGACTCAAAGCGGGCTCGCGACCTGGGCTTTTGCGACCTCTTGCTCAAGCCGTACACCGTCCGGGGCCTGGGGGAAGCGTTGCAGAGCGCCCTTACCTCGCCCGTGCCAGAGCCCACGCTGTTGCCACCAGCGCGAGCGTAACGCCGCCGGCCGCACGCTGCCAGCCCGCCGTCATGCGCTCCTTCAAGCGCCACACCGCAGCCGCGACTCCCTCGGCAATTCCCACGGCAAAGCCCCAGCCGTGCGCCATATAGTCGATCGTCTTTCCCTCGTCACCCACGCCGAAATAGGCCAGCAGCGCCAGCCCTGCGCCGATCGGCAGGACCAATTGCCATGCGGTGCGCTCTCGCGGCTCGCTCCAGCGCCCCCACAATTCCAGCCCCACCAGAAGTCCCAAGGCTCCGAAACACGCCGTCGACGCGCCGATGGAGTCGTGCGGTTCGCCACGATAGCCCCACGCGTTCAGCGCATTGCCGATCGCGCCGCTCAGGAGGATGGCCAGCCAGGCGCCTCCAGATCCAAGGCGCGGAATGACAAACGCGGCAAAAAGCAATCCAGTCGTCAGGTTCGCCACCAGATGCGGCCCATCGGCATGCAGCGTCAGGGCCGTAATGGTCCGCCACCACTCGCCGTGCAGGATGGCCTCGTTGTCCGCGGCCCCACTGTCCGTCCACGATTCACCCATCCATCGCTGCACCAGGAATAAGCCGCTCAGGATCCAGCCTGCCGCATAGAGGGAGAATGTCGGAATTCGTTCCGCGGGCAGGAGCTTGCGCTGCGGCGGATGAAGTTTCTCTTCGGATTCATAGGCCGCCAGTTCCTTGCGCACGGTCTCGATCGAGTTCTCTTCCACCAGCAGCACCCACTCGCCGTCCTCCCGCTCGATCCAGTACGGCAGTGCCAGCGCCGCCACCACCAAACCATGCTCGCGCGCCGCAGGCAGCCGCGCATAGCGGCCCGCCTCGGCCAGCGGAGATTTGGATTCCGAACGCTCGCTCATGCGCTGCCAGGTGTGGATGACTTTAATTCCAAAATCAGGAAGATGATTCTCGATCAGACACTTTCTCTTTCACCATGAAAACTGATTCCGCCGTGGAAACTGATCACCGTTGCAATTCCGCGATCCTCCCGAGAGAATGAACGGGTGAAATTGCTGATCATTCTTTTTGTGGCCATCGCGGCATTTCGTGCGGCGGCCAGGGATCCCGAGCGCGTCCAGGCCGGGGACGGCAAAACCATCGTCCGGGAGTTCTCTGACGACGATTCGCTCAAGAGCGTCAGTCATTTTGACGCGAAGGGCGAACTGCTCGACACGCTCTATTACGCTCCCACGGGAATCCCCACGCACCTCGATTCCTTTGACGATCGCAAATGCGTCACCTCCACGCAAACGCTGAAAGACGATGGCACACCCATCGGCAAGTATCACTTCGACGAGCACGGCAATACCGTCTTCGTGGAATCCTTCACGTTCAAGGATGGCAAAGGGGCGGCCGACTCCCTGCCGGCCACCGACCGCCTGAAATTTCTGACGACCGCCGGTAACATCAGTTTTACCGTGGACGGCGCTTGGAAGATCATGACCCTGCAACCGCAATTGCCTATCGCGACGGTCGGTTTTCAAATTCAGAATCCCGCGGATGAAAGCGCTCCCGACTCCACCAACTTCGCTGTCTCACTCTATGACGCGTCGTCCGATCCGGCGTCCAAGGCGGCGAAAAAGGCGCTGGGCGGTTTGCTCGTCAAGGGCAGCGACGTAAAAGTGAAAAAGACCAGGCACGGCGATTGGGAACAGTGGAGTTACCCTGGCAAACAGGACAAAACGTCCTGCCAGGTTCTCGATGCCGATAAGAAGATCGGCGGCGTCATTGTCGGACTGCGCCTCGCCTGGCCAAAACTTCCGAAGAAGCCCGCAAACTACGACGCCAGCATGGAAGCGATCTTTCTTTCCGTCCTGGATTCCGTCGCGGAGGAGAAATGAACATGCCGGGCTTCCCTCAACTGCCAAAACGATCAACGCTCTCCTGCAAAATCTCATCATTCCTGACCTCTGGCAGCAGGACGCCGTGCGCGCGCTGCGTGAGGGACGGGACGTCGTGGTTCACGCGCCCACGGGCGCGGGCAAGACCTACATCTTCGAGCTTTTCCTGCCGGCACTGAAGGGGCAGGCCATTTTCACGGTGCCGACTCGGGCGCTGGCCAACGACAAGCTCGCCGAGTGGCAGGCGCACGGCTGGGATGTGGGTATTTCCACCGGCGACCTGGCCTTCAAACTCGATGCCAGGGTCGTGGTGGCCACGCTGGAAACGCAAAAGGGTAGATTTCTTGAACGTCGCGGACCCCGCCTCCTCGTGGTCGATGAATACCAAATGGTCGCCGATCCCGTGCGGGGCGTCACTTACGAACTCGCTCTCGCGCTGGCCCCGCCGGAGACCCAGTTGCTCCTCCTTAGCGGCAGTGTGGGCAATCCGCAGGAAGTCGTCGCGTGGCTGCGGCGCATCGGGCGCGACGCGGTCCTTGTTTCCCACGAGGAGCGACCCGTGCCACTCGAAGAAGTCGACCTTGAAACCCTGCCGGACAAGACTCCCTCCAGCGTGCGCGGACGCTGGCCACGCCTTGTCGGCAATGCCCTGCGCGCCGATCTTGGCCCCATCCTGCTCTTTGCCCCGCGCCGCCGCGCCGCCGAGGAACTCGCCCGCGATCTCGCCGCCGCGTTGCCCACCGAATCACCCCTGCACCTCACCTTCGAACAACAGCAACTCGCCGGTCCGCAACTCGCCAAACTCCTCGCGCGCCGCGTCGCCTTTCACCATAGCGGGCTCAGCTACGCGCAACGCGCCGGCTTGGTGGAACCGCTGGCCAAAGCCGGACAACTTCGCGCGGTCACGGCCACGATGGGCCTGGCCGCGGGAATCAATTTCTCCATGCGGGCGGTCGTCATCACCGACACCCGTTACATGAGCGGCAACCTCGAGCGCCAGGTCGAGCCGGACGAAGTGCTGCAAATGTTTGGGCGCGCCGGACGCCGGGGATTGGACGACACCGGCTACGCGCTGATCACCGACCGGCCGCCGCGTCTCCACGATGGCCGGCCACGCCAGCTCAAGCGCCCCGCGCAAGTCGACTGGCCGACTCTCATCGCCGTCATGCACGCCGCCGCGCAGCTCGGTGCGGATCCCTTCGCCGCCGCGCTGGAACTCAATACCCGGCTTTTCACCGCCCAACCGGTGCCTCTCGGAATTGAACACGCTCGCCAAATCGGGCCCATGCCGTGCGGCCTCCCCGTGGACATGGAACGCGCGCGGTTCGCCCGGCGCGGCGTGATTGAAATCCTCAATTCCCACGGCGAGTGGGAACTCAAGCCCGCTCCTGCGGCGACCACACTTGGCGAAGCGTTGGTCCGCGAGAAGGATCGCTGGCGCCCGGCGCTCTCCCTCGCGCGATCGGTCGAGTTCCTTGGCTTCGGCAATCTCTGCAAATTAGCTAGGGACGCCGCGCCGGCGGCGTCCTTTCCCGACCCCGATAGGGACGCCTCACAGCCTGCCCTGAGCCTATCGAATGGATCCGCGTTTTCGCGTTCCGAATCCGGGATTGACGCTCCCACGACCGCGGGACCGGCGTCCGCCGCCGACCGCGGCAGATGCTATGGCCGCGAAGCCGTCATCGGCACGCGGCGGAAGGGCGGCACCCTCATCCTGGCGCCCTGGCTCCGCCGTCTCTTGCGTAAAAAATTCCTGGAGACCGACACCTTGCCGCCTGACTTGATCGATCGTCTCCCGGCGCTGCTGCAACAGGCCGCGCCGGCTGGCCGAACGATCCCGGCCACCACCCTCATCACCGTGCTCACCCGCAGCGAACAATGGCTCGCCCGGCAGGATTTCTCGGCCGCAACCGTGACCGCCTTTCGGGACGCGCACGGCCAATGGCTTCTGGCGCCGCCCGAACGGCGCGAACTTCCCCCGCCCTGCCGCGGCTGTGCTGAACTCGAGGCCTATTGCGAACGCGTTGAAATCACTCCGTCCCCGGCGTTTGCCTGGCGGCGTCTCGGCCTTATCGATGCGGCAGGCGTCCCGACGCCACGCGGAATCCTCTTCAGCTTCTTCCATCATGGCGAAGGACTGGCCGTCGCCGCGGCGGTGGAAGACGAGAACTATCCCATCGAAGAACTCGTATTTGATCTTGCCAATCTTCGCGCCGGGCCGCGTTTCGCCGGCGACGACTCGCCGTACGGCGGCCGGCTCGGCGCGCTCTGCCAGCGCGTTTACGACCGCGCCGATCTACCCGGATACCTTGACATGGGTGTTCCCCTCGACTACGGCGCGGGAGCCAGCGAAGTCGTGCGCGCCATCGTCGAACACCGCGCCTCGCGCACGCGCTTGCTCACCGAATCCCTGCGCCAGGGCGACCTCGAACGGGCCCTCGTCGAATGGCGCAGCCTTCTCCGCCACATCCTCTGGGCGCCGCCCTATGACCTCGCGAGGTGGCAGGCGCTCAAAGCCGCCGCAGCCGAACTCCTCGATAAGTCCACATCTCCTGCGGCCAGGCCGTAGGAAACATCCAACGGACGGCTTCGCCGCAACATCCAACACCCAACATCCAACATCCAATTGTTCACTACTGAACGCCACCCGCGTGCGAAGTGGATTCGGTAAACGAGTAACTCGGCCCTTGGCTCTTGGCTCTCGGCTCTATGCCGCGCCGTCAGGGACGCAAACGTTCCAGAACGCCGTGTCGCTCCAGGCTCCCGACCATTGGATGTTGGATGTTGCGTCCCGCGAACGCGGGACGTCCCGATCCCGCCACTGCGGGAGAGGGAGATGTTGGATGTTCGGGCGCAGCCCGCAGATGTTGGATGTTCGGCGCGCACGCTCTCGCCCCCTCGCGCCGCTCCCCATCACTCCACGGCCCCCTCCGTCGATACCCGCCCCTCCCCGTCGCGCGCCGCCATCGCCTGCTCCAGCGCCCGCCACGCCAGCATCGCGCACTTCACCCGCTGTGGAAATTTCCGCACGCCTTGCAGCAGACGAAGGTCGCCCAGCATCTTCGGCGGGTCGGCCACCTCGGTCGTCACGAGGTCGTGAAACGCTTTCAGCATCGTTTCCGCATCCGCCCGACCACGCCCCTTGACTTTCAGCGTCATCAGCGAGGCCGAGGCCTGGCTGATCGCGCAACCTTGCCCCGTGAACTTCACGTCCTCGATCCCGCCGTCCGTGCCAAACTTTATGTGCAAGTCGATCTCGTCACCGCACGAAGGGTTGTCGCCGCGCACATGCACCGCGCCGGCTACAATCTCGCCCACATTTCTCGGCCGGCGTGAGTGGTCGAGGATGACCTCCTGGTACAGCTCTTCGATGTCCGCATTCATGCAAAAAAGACCGACGCGGCTTCGAGAATCTCGATCATCCGATCAACCTCCGCCGCGGTGTTGTAAAAATAAAAACTCGCACGGGCCGTGCCCGGAAGGCCGAACTTGCGCATCAGCGGCTGATTGCAGTGATGTCCCCCACGCAACGCCAGCCCGAATTGGTCCGCATAAGTCGTTAGATCGTGCGGATGCACGGCTTCCATCACGAAACCAACCAGCCCCGCGCGCTCGCGCGGGCCCAGCACCCGCACGCCGGGCAACCCCTCGAGCCGGCTGTGGGCATAGGCCGCCAGCTTCGCGTCATGTTCGAAAATCGCCGGCCGGCCGATCCCTTCCAGGTAATCGATCGCCGCGCCCAGCCCGATGGCGCCGGCAATGTTCGGGGTGCCCGCTTCAAACTTCCCCGGCGCCTTTTTGAAAGTGCTGCGCTCGTAGGTCACGCTCAGGATCATCTCCCCCCCACCCTGCCACGGCGGCATGGCTTCGAGCAGTTCGGCGCGGCCATACAATGCCCCGATGCCCGTCGGTCCGCACATCTTGTGTCCCGAGAGCGCCAGGAAATCGCAGCCGAGCGCCTGCACATCCAGAAAAAGATGCCCGGCGCTCTGCGCCGCGTCCACCAGCGTGATTGCGCCCACGGCACGCGCCGCCTGGCACAGGTCCGCCACGGGATTGATCGTCCCCAGCGAATTGGAGATGTGCGTGAATGCGAACAGCTTCACCTCGCTCGTCAGCAGGGTATCCAGCGCCCCCAGCGCCAGAGTCCCATCTTCCTGCACTGGCACAAACCGCAACCGCGCCCCGGTGCGCTCGGCGAGAAGCTGCCACGGCACTAGATTGCTGTGGTGCTCCATCTCCGTCAGCAGGATCACATCGCCCGCGCCCAAAAACTTCGCACCCCTGGTGTTGGCCACCAGATTGATCGCCTCCGTCGTTCCCCGCGTAAAGATGATCTCGTCCTCGTTCGGCGCGTTCAGGAATTTTGCGACCTTCGCCCGCGCCGCCTCGTAGGCCTCCGTGGCGCGCATGCTCAGTAGGTGCAGACCGCGGTGCACATTGGCGTTGTCGTGTTCGTAGTAGTGCCGCAGGGCGTCGAGCACCGCGCGCGGCTTCTGCGAACTGGCCGCGTTGTCAAAATAGATCAGCGGCTGCCCGTGCACCTGCTGATCCAGGATCGGGAAATCATCCCGGATGGCCGGCCAGTTAACGGTGGCAACATTCATGGGACTGGTGCGAGCAAACGACTGGACCACGGATTTCCGTTACTCGCGTCACTATTCGCTCACTTCTTTTTTTTCGGGAGAATTTCCGCGCGGCGACTTTATTCGCGTAGCCGAGGTTCTGTCCCGCAGGCGCGGGACCCATGGTCCCGCACTCGCGGGAGGGGCAATTCGCGGGCCCTCCTCTTTCGTGTATTTAGTGTATTTCGTGGTTTTTTCCCTCTGGTTTCGGCGAAGCCGCCTCATGGGATTCGCGGGCTGCCTTCGCTGGCGGCTTCGCCGCGCTGTGCTAATCGACTGCATCTTCAGACTCTCGCTCGCAATTCAGCCTGCGCCAAGTGGCAGTGCGTCGTCGAGCAGCAGCACCGGGATGCCATCGCGAATCGGGAAGAGCAGCGCGCCATCCGCCCGGACCAATCCGGCCACCACCGGCTCGAGCACCATTCGTCCCGCCCGGTCGCGCAACGTTCCCTTTGCCCGCGCCGCCTCCAGCCGGCCGAGTTGCTCCGGCGAAGCGCTGGACAAGGGTTGCTGTGTTTCCGGACATCGCACCAGGGCGAGAAGTTGTTCATCGATCACCAAGCCTTCATGACCGCATTTCGACCCCATACTTCAGTACTTCGGCACGCTCTGGTCGATCTGATCGGCCCACGCCGTGATGCCGCCCTCGAGGTTCGTCAGCTTGCCAAAGCCGGCTTCCTGCAAAAGCTTCAAGGCGCGCGCCGAGCGGCCGCCGCTCTTGCACTGGAGCACGATCTCATCCGCGCTATCGAGTTCGCTCATGCGTGACGGTAGCTGCCCCAGCGGGATCAGCGTCGCCCCCGGAATGCGGCAGATATCCCACTCGAACGGCTCGCGCACGTCGATGAGCCGAAACTTGTCGCCACGGTCCAGCTTCGCTTTCAAATCCTGCACCGTGATCTGCGGCACCGGCGCCTCCGCTTCTTCCGCGGCTTTGGCCTGCGGGATGCCGCAGAATTGATCGTAATCGATCAACTCGGTGGTCGTCGGATTTTCACCGCACACCGGGCACTTCGGGTCCTTGCGCAGCTTGAACTCGCGAAACTTCATCTTCAGCGCATCGAATGCGATCATCCGCCCAATCAGCGGCTCACCGATGCCGATGATGAGCTTGACCGCCTCGATGGCCTGCATGACACCGATGATCCCCGGCAGCACCCCGAGCACGCCGCCTTCCGCACAGCTTGGCACCATGCCGGGCGGCGGCGGTTCCGGGAACATGCAGCGATAACACGGCCCGCCGAGGTGCGCGGCGAAGACGGTACACTGCCCATCAAAACGAAAGATAGACCCGTAGATGTTCGGCTTCTTCAGGAACACGGCCACGTCGTTTGAGCAATAGCGCGTCGGAAAATTGTCCGTGCCATCGATAATGATGTCGTAGGGCTCGGCAATGCGGCGCGCGTTGGCCGCGGTAAAAAATTCGTCGTAGAGATCGACCTGCACGTTCGGATTCACCTCGCGGATGCGGTCTCGGGCACTGTTCAGCTTTTTGCGCCCCACATCGCGGGTGCCGTGCAGGATCTGCCGCTGGAGATTGGAGAAATCGACCGTGTCCCCATCCACCAGGCCCAGCCGGCCGATCCCGGCGGCGCCGAGGTAGAGGGCGATCGGTGACCCAAGCCCGCCGGTGCCGATGCACAGGACGCTCGCCGCCTTGAGGCGCTTCTGCCCTTCGAGCGTCACCTCGGGCATGATCAGGTGCCGCGAGTAGCGGGCAATCTCGTCGTTGCTAAACTGGACGCGCTCGAGGCGTTCGGAGTCGATGATGCTGCGGGTGGACATAGGTAAAAACGGGACGCGGAGCCTACCACGCCCAGGCCATTTGCCAAGGCCTGCCCCGTGTCATAGACGCAACTCGGAACCGCAGGAGTGAAACCCGCTTGGCGAGAATTTCCGCGTCTGGGGTTTGGCGCTCGCCGCGGAGCCTGGAGGTTGGAATCCTCGGCTCTGGCCTGCCGCAGGGGAGCGCTCACTGAGAACTAAGAACTGAGCACTTAGCACTTTACGATCAGGTGTTGGAAGCCGAGTCTTTGTCCCGCAGACGCGGGACCACGGCGCGATGGGGGCAATTGGCTGTTGGGTGTTGGATGTTTGCGGCAAAGCCGCCCCGCCTACACTCTCGCGGCGGCGGCTGCTTCCTTCTCCAGCGCCACAATCTGCCTTTCGGAAATCGTCACCCCAGTATCGTCATCGAACCACACATGCACCCGCGAGCCCCGCGGATTGATCCCGGCGTGGTCCGGGCTCGACACCCGATAGCGCTGGCCATTGCGGGTGACGATCATAAACGGCCGGAACGGGCATTGCGAGAGTAGGAGTTGGATGTCGGCGATCATGGCTGGAGGACAATTGTCGCGTGACCGCCCCCCGCAATCGCGCTTCGGCGGAAGACCGAAATGATCGTCAGAGCAAAAAAAGTCCTCACAAGAGTGCAACGATAAACAATTCTCCTCAAGTTCTCAAAGGAAACTTGATTCTGACCCGAATTTTCCTGCTTTTAGCGCCTGTCTGCCCTCGAATCCCGCATCAGAAAGGCGCCTCGCCATCGCAGGTTTCCGCAGATAATACGAGGCAGTTCCATCGCGATGCGAATCTTTCCCCAGCTCCTCTGTCCGCTCGCCGCCGCCTTCTTGCCGTGCCTCGGCGGAGACGACCCGTCGGCAAAGGTCCCAACCGATTTTCTCCCCACCGCCTCGAAACGGCTCCAGGAGGTTTTGGCGATGCCCATTACGGCCGATTTTCGGGCAGCGCCCCTCCGCGAGGCCATCGATGTTCTGAGAAAACAAACTCTGACAGGGCAAACCGGCGGTCTAAACATTGTGGTTCAATTGGCTGCCGGTGAGCCGCTTGGCTCGACGGAGGCCGTAGGGCCACCGGTCGTCACCGATCACTTTGAAAACGTCCCGCTGCGGCTCGTCCTCTACAAACTGGGTCTCGACACACACCTCGCCGTGGACTGGTTTTACCTGCCCGAGAAACCCAACGTTCCCTGGGGGATCAGCATTCACGGAAAACGATGACCACTTCAGCATCGTGGTGAGTCCCGACCCCTTTGTTTTCCTTTGCGCCGACGGACCGCGGCACGGCATGCTGCACGGCGCATGCTGAATTACATCTGGCTCGCATTCCTCCTCATTGCGGTGCTGGTGGGCGGGTTTACGGGGAAGCTGCCGGCGATGACCGCTGGGGTGTTTGAAACGGCGGGCGATGCCGTGATGAAGATCGCATTGCCGCTGGTGGGAGTAATGGCCATCTGGCTCGGCATCATGCGGCTGGCGGAGCGCTCCGGGCTGGTGCAAGTGATCGCCCGCGTCCTGCGGCCACTCCTGCGCCTACTTTTCCCCGATGTCCCGCCAGAGGATCCGGCCATGGGCGCCATGGTCATGAATATGGCCGCGAACATGCTCGGCTTGGGAAACGCCGCCACACCGCTGGGACTCCGCGCGATGACCCTCCTGGAGAAGCTGAATCCTCGCCCGGGCACGGCCACGAACGCGATGTGCACCTTTCTGGCGATCAACACCGCTTCCATCCAGCTCGTGCCGACAACCGCGATTGCCATCCTTGCGATCAATCACGCAAAGGATCCGACCGGCATCGTGCTGCCGGCATTCCTGGCCACATCCATCGCCGCCTGCTCCGGCGTTTGCGCCGCGAAGCTGCTCGAACGGCTGCCCATCTTCAAAGTGAAAGCCGAGCCCGAGCAAGACGCGCCCTCTCGATCCCAAATTGAGGACCGAGCCGGGAGCGACGAAAAACGTCCGTCGCCCGCCGGACGAACAGCGGGAACGTCAATTGAGAAAGATGAAGCTCCGCGTTGCACTGGGGGGCTGCCCGAGAATGCCCACCACCAGGCCACGGAAGCGCAGCTTCCCCAACAACGCGCGTTCCCAAGTCCCCAACTTGGGAACGAGGACGAACCGGTCGGAATTGCACCGTTGCATCCGCTCGGGATGGTCGCTCTGGCGGCGTTCGTGCTTTGCTTTGCGTGGATGTGGGTGCTGCTGGTTTGGATTGCACCCCTGCCGGATGCCGCCGACAAGCCACCACTCCTCCGCGGGCTGCTTGCGCTCTCGGCGCTGGCCGTGCCGTTCCTGCTCTCTTTTTTCCCGCTCTACGCCGCATTGCGCAAAGTGAAGGTCTACGAGCAGTTCGTGGAGGGAGCAAAGGAGGCCTTCGGCGTCGGAATGCGTATCGTGCCGTTCCTCGTGGCCATGTTGGTCGCGATCCGGATGCTGCGGGAAGCGGGCGCCATCGCGCTCCTCACGGCAAGGCTGGCTCCCTTGCTCAACATGCTCCGCTTTCCCCCGGATCTGCTGCCCATGGTCCTGATGCGTCCGTTGAGCGGCAGCGGCACCCAGGGGCTTTTCATCGAGTTGGTGCAGCATCTCGGGGCCGACCACCTCGTCAGCCGCATGGCCGCCACCATCTACGGGAGCACCGAGACGACCTTCTACGTCATCGCCGTCTATTTCGGGAGCGTGGCCATCCGGCAGACGCGCCATGCCGTCCTCGCCGGCCTGACCGCGGATACCGTCGCCGTCATCGCCTCGATCACGATCTGCCGGCTGTTTTTCAGTTGATCGTCGAAAGTCGAAATTGGAAAGCTCCGGCGCTCGACTTCCGCATCCGGCCCAGCGCTTTTCAGTCCTCAGGGCGTTGACGGATCAACTATCCACTGGCCGTTCTGCAGCTCTACTTCAGCGCCGACTGCGCGAGAAAGTCGTGGGCGGCTACCAAACTCTGGCCTTTTTCGCTGAGCAGAAACTCAAGGAGCTTCCTTCTTTGGGTCGCTGGTTCTTTGGCAAAGGCAAGAATGACGGGGCGCGTCAGCGGGTAAACGCCCGTGGCGATATTCGCCAGCGTCGGCTCGATTCGCTTGCCCGAGTCGTCGATGAGCGCCAGAGGAAATAAATCCTTGTGATCGGCCCAGCGGAGTTCCGCGACGGAAATCGCCCCCGAGGCAAACTGGAGCGTCGTCTGGGTGTCCGCGCCATCGGCGACGATCTGCCAGGGCACGGCCGGCGCCTTATGGATGTCGCCGTAAAGCCAGTTGGCAAAAATTTCCCACGGACCGCGGTCGTGCGCCGGCTCGAAGAACAGCAACGGCCGGTCTTCGCCCCCAAGCTCCTTCCAACTGCGCACTCGGCTTTCGTAGGCGTCGATCAGTTGCTCCCGCTTGAGAGCGCGCACGCCGCTTTCCCAAACGGGACGCGAGACGACGACGGCCACCGCGTGGACGCCGACCGGAGTTTCGATGAAATGATGAGCCGGAGAGCTGACGCGCTCGTCGATGCTCAGGGGCCGCGTGATCAGGGCCGCATCGATCACCCCACCGCTCAAATCGGCGATGACTTGGCTGTTCCCCGCCTCCTCGACAACCTTGATTTCGATGCCCTGTTCGCGCATCGGACGCACCAGATCCTTGGCGAGTGCCATCAGCGATGGCGTGGCCTGAATGCGGATGGGAGGATCGGCCAGCGCGGGACCGCACATCAAGACGACTGCGGCGGCGGGGAGTAGAGCGAAAGACTTCATGAAGGCGAAAAGCGCGGGACCTTAGGCTTGGGATGGCGGTGCGTCGAGCGCGCGATATTCCCGCGGCGCGGCCTTCCTCGCCGGAAAAAGGAAAACCCGCGCTGCGCGCAAATTCGGGGGGCGCGCAGCGCGGGTCTCGAGGAGGAAAGCGGAAAGCCTTCGAAAAAATCAACGCTTGCTGAACTGGAACCGCTTGCGGGCGCCGGGCTGCCCGGCCTTCTTGCGCTCCTTCATGCGGGGGTCTCGCGTCAGAAAACCTTCGGCCTTGAGCGTACCACGCAGTTCGGCGTTTGTCTCGGTGAGCGCCCGGGCGACGGCGAGGCGCACCGCACCCGCCTGTCCATTCACGCCACCTCCACTGGCATTCACCGCCAGGTCATATTGGTTGACGACCTTGGCGACTTCGAGCGGCTGAAGAACCGTATTCTGGAGGGCCGTCGTCTTGAAATATTCCTCAAACGGGCGTCCATTGATGTTGATCTTGCCCGTGCCAGGTGAAAGGCGGATGCGGGCGACGGCATCCTTGCGGCGGCCGGTGGCGATGAATTCTTGCGGCATGTTTTTGGAAAAATTAAACGATCTCTGTCACCGGGATGGGCTTCTGCGCCGCGTGCGGATGATCCGCCCCGGAGTAAACTTTCAGCTTCGTATAGACCGCGCGACCCAGCTTGTTGTGCGGAATCATCCCCTTCACCGCCCGCTCGACGAGCAATTCGGGCCGCCGCGCCCGACGCGACTTGAGGTTCTCGGTCTTGTGGCCGCCGACATACCCGGAGAAGGTCATGTAGGTCTTCTTCTCTTCTTTCTTGCCGGTCACGCGGACCTTCCCGGCATTGATCACAATTACAAAATCGCCGGTATCGACATGCGGCGTGAAAATCGGCTTCTCTTTGCCGCGCAGCAGTTTGGCGGCCTTGGTGGCGACGCGACCCAGCACCTGGTCGGCAGCGTCAATCACCCACCATTGGCGGGTGACTTCATTGG
>Ga0302326_10001776_pt1 | contig 53946 bp, 46 predicted proteins | sample Palsa_T0_3_FD_202264 | JGI IMG/M metagenome (GOLD analysis project Ga0302326, IMG submission 202264) | Peat permafrost microbial communities from Stordalen Mire near Abisko, Sweden - Palsa_T0_3 | ecosystem: Environmental > Terrestrial > Soil > Palsa > Peat permafrost | place: Sweden: Abisko...
CTCTCGGAACTCGACGGGTTCGAGTTGCTCCTACCGGCTCCTGGCACCGTGTTCCGGCTCGAGATCGACGCTGCCTGCCAGGCCGCCGGGGTCGCTCTGCAACCACGCGCCGAACTCGACGGTGTCCGGCTCATCGCCTCGCTCACCCTCCAGGGCTACGGGCCTGCCATCCTGCCGGCCACCGGTCTCGGCGACGGACTGAGCGGATTCACCCGGGTGAACGTGTCCGGTCTCCCCCGCCGGAGGGTGGGAGTGGTCCTGCGCCGGCGAGGTCGTCCCAGCGCCCCGGCCCGGGCCATGCTGGAAACTCTCGACGCCATGGTGGCGGCCAACCTGGATCCCAACCGGGGGGTGCATCCTCCGTCGGTGTAGATCCTCCGGCCATGACGTGGTGGGCCCGGCACGCCACGACGCTGCCCCGCATTTCATGAACGGGGCAGCGTCCTGCCATGCCAGCCCCTCCTCCTCGCTTCCGCCTGCTGCTCGCCGGCCATAGCGGCATATTCGTGTAGATGGCTGCGAGCGTGGACGGCTACGACGACCTTCTCGCCACTCTTCTCTTCCTTCGCGCCCCTCTTCCACGGCGGGAGACCTTGTCGCGACACCTGACCTCAGCGGGAACCGTGCTGGCGGGCTCGCGTGAGTGGGTAGCGGGGCCGGCGCCGCAGAAAGGCTGTTCCGTTCACGAAGTGCGGAACAGCCTTCTGCGGGTGCCGGTCCCGCGACACAGTCGCAACAGTTACGCCCCCCGCAGCTGGCGCAGGACATACAAGAGGATCCCGCCGTGGCGGTAGTACTCCTCCTCCTTGGGGGTGTCGATGCGCAGCACGACGGAAAATGACCGTCCAGCCGCCGTCACCGTCAGCTCCCGGGGCAACGATGCCCCGTCGGCCACGCCCTCGAGGCCGGTGATGTCGAACACCTCTTCGCCGGTCAGGCCCAGCGAGGCCGGCGTGTCCCCCGGCTGGAACTGCAACGGCAGGACCCCCATGCCGACCAGGTTGGACCGGTGGATGCGTTCGAAGCTCTCGGCCAGCACCGCCTGCACGCCCAGCAACGCTGTCCCCTTGGCCGCCCAGTCCCGAGAGGAGCCCGACCCGTACTCCTTGCCGGCGATGATCACCAGCGGCACACCGTCCGCCCGGTAGCGCTGGGCCGCGTCGTAGATGGGCATCACCTCGCCGCCGGGAAGATGACGGGTCACGCCTCCCTCCGTCCCGGGCGCCAGCTGGTTGCGTAGACGGATGTTGGCGAAGGTGCCCCGGATCATGATCTCGTGGTTGCCCCGCCGGGCCCCGAAAGAGTTGAAATCACCGGGATCCACACCGCCGTCGTCCAGCCACCGCCCCGCGGGCCCATCGCTGCGGATGTTGCCCGCCGGCGAGATGTGGTCGGTCGTGACGCTGTCACCCAGCACCGCCAGCACCCGGGCGCCCCGAACGTCACGCAACGGCGCCGGCGTCATCTCCATCCCCTCGAAGTAAGGAGGCTTGCGCACGTAGGTCGAGGTGGCGTCCCACTGGTAGGCGTCACCGGTCGGCACCGACAGGCTCTGCCAGCGTTCGTCGCCGACGTACACCGACTCGTAGGACGACGTAAACATCTTCGACTCCACCGACGACTCGATGACGGCGGCCACCTCGGCCGGGGACGGCCAGATGTCCCGCAGATACACGGGCTGCCCGTCAGCCCCAGAGCCGAGGGGCGAGTTGATCAGATCGACGTCCATCGAACCGGCCAGGGCGTACGCGACCACGAGGGGCGGCGAGGCCAGGTAATTCATACGGCAATCGGGGCTGATGCGGCCCTCGAAGTTGCGGTTGCCGGACAGCACGGACACCACCGCCAGATCCCCGGCCGTCACCGCGTCGGAGATCGGCCCGAGGAGTGGACCGCTGTTGCCGATGCACGTGGTGCAGCCAAATCCGACCAGGTCGAATCCCAGCTTCTCCAGGTACGGCGTGAGCCCGGCCCGCTCGTAGTAGTCCATGACCACCTTGGAGCCGGGGGCGAGCGTGGTCTTCACCCACGGCTTTGTGGTCAAACCGCGCTCCACCGCCTTGCGGGCCAACAACCCGGCGGCCAGCATCACCGACGGGTTCGACGTGTTGGTGCACGAGGTGATGGCGGCAATGACGACGTCGCCATGGTCGAGGTCAAAGCTGGTCCCATCGTCCAGCGTGACCGGTACCGGATGAGAAGGCGGCGCGCCGGAATCCTCTTTTTCCGAACCCAGAACCTTGCGCACCGACCGCCGGTAACCCGCCTGCGCCTCATCCAGGCGCACCCGGTCCTGGGGCCGGGTCGGGCCGGCCAGAGAAGGAACGACCGTCGACAGGTCGAGGGCGAGCCGTTCCGAGTAGTCCGGCTCGCTGGCGGGGTCGTGCCAGAGCCCCTGCGCTTTGGCGTAGGCCTCAACCAGGGCGATGCGTTCCGGGGAGCGACCGGTGAGCGCCAGGTAGCGGAGGGTCTCGTCGTCGATCGGGAAGATGGCGCACGTCGAGCCGTACTCGGGGGACATGTTGCCGATGGTGGCCCGGTTGGCGAGCGGCACCCGCGACACGCCCTCCCCGTAGAACTCGACGAACTTGCCGACCACGCCGTGCTGGCGCAGCATCTCCGTCACCGTCAGCACCAGGTCGGTAGCCGTGGAGCCCTCGGGCAGGGACCCCGTCAGCTGGAAACCGACCACCCGGGGAATCAGCATCGACACCGGCTGGCCGAGCATGGCCGCCTCGGCTTCGATGCCGCCGACCCCCCAGCCGAGGACGCCCAGCCCGTTGATCATGGTGGTGTGCGAGTCGGTGCCGAGGAGCGTGTCGGGGTAGGCCTCGCCGTCGTCGGTCGTGAACACGACCCGGGCCAGGTACTCCAGGTTGACCTGGTGGCAGATCCCGGTGTCGGGCGGCACCACCAGCAGGGTCTCGAACGCCCCTTGGCCCCAGCGCAGGAACCGGTAACGCTCCTCGTTGCGCTGGAATTCCAACTCGGCGTTGCGGGCGAAGGCGTCGCGGCTGCCGTACACATCGGCGATGACCGAGTGGTCGATGACCAACTCGGCCGGGATCAGGGGGTTGACCTGGGCCGGATCTCCGCCCAGGGCGACCATGGCGTCGCGCATGGCAGCCAGGTCGACGACCGCCGGCACGCCCGTGAAATCCTGCAACAGGATGCGGGCGGGGGCGAAGGCGATCTCCTTGCTCGGCTGAGCGCCGGGATCCCAGCCGGCGAGGGCCTCGATGTCCGCGGCGTGGACACTGACGCCGTCCTCGTGGCGCAGCATGTTCTCGAGCAGCACCTTGAGGGAGAACGGAAGGCGGGCCGCTCCGGGCAGGGCATCGAGCCGGAACACCTGGTAGGAACGCCCGCCGACGGCCAGGTCCGCCCGGGCCCCAAAACTGTTGCGGCTGCTGCTCGCCATGGCTCACTCCTCGTCGAGGTCTCCTACCACTGTCCAGTCTGGCGCACCAGGGCGTACGGAGGAAAAAGAGGTCGCGCCGCGCCGGCCGCTCCGCTGCCCCTCAGCCGGCGTTCCGAAATGAGGGGGTATGCCCATTTGTGGGGCATTTCGTCAGCAAACCGATCGCTTTAATCTGAGAGGGTTCGCTTGTCCGATACGAGTAATCGCCTATTGTCCTCTGCCGACAGGGCATGTGGCCTCAGGCCAGGCGAGGGAGGAACGCATGAAGGTACAGCACGGGCGCCAGGTAGCCGGAGTGTGCGCAATCGCGCTGATGGTGGCTGCCCTCGTGGCCAGCGCTCCCGCCTCGGCCACTCCTGCTGGCGCGGTGCCGTTCGGCGAGGCCAGCTTCCACGGCTACGCCACGGGCACCGAGGTCCACGTCGGCGCCCTAACGGTGGGGACGACCCAGCTCGCCGCCCTCGACCAGGCCTTCTCGGGAGCCAGCACCAGCACCGCCGGCCTGACCACGGCGATCAAGTCCGAGACCGGCTCGGTCGTTCAGCCGCCGGAGCCATCCTCGGTCAACGCTTACGGCACCGGTTCCGGCCTCGAGGTTGGCTTGGCCACATCCACCACCGCGCAGACCGACGCCAACCAGATCCTCCTCGCCGGCAAGGCGCAACAAGTGGCCCCGCCCAACACGACGGCTACCACCAAGCAGGTGGGTCCTGTCAGCCTGCCTCCGGTTGCCAGTGCGTCGGCGCTCATTGGTCGGGCCGCGGCCGTCTATTCCGCCACCCAGTGCCCTATCGGGCAGCCGATTTCCTACGGGCTAGGTAACGCGGCCAACGTCAACGCCCTGACCCTGGTCGGCACCTCGCCCACCCTCAACACCGCCGGGACGGGCACCTCGACCGCCCAGTCCACCGCGGACACCTACCTGGCTCCCAATGGCGACGGCACCTTCGGTCTGTCCACCTCGGCTGCGGACATCATCGCCCCGCTCACGGTCAACGTCCTCGGAGCGCTCCAAGTCGTGATCACAGTGCGAAGCGCCGGCGGGGTCAGCGATCCGGTAACCCTCACCGCGAAGACCACCGGCGAGAGCACGGGCGCCAGCGTGAAACTGTCGACCAACGACCTGCTCACCGTGGCCCTGGTGGCGGGCGGGACCACCACCCCCGTCGTCACCATTCCGCTCTCCGCCGTTGGGGCCGGCGGGCTGCATATCCCGTTGTCGACCGGTGGTTTGACCGCCGCCCTCGACGGCATCGGCGGCGCAGCCAGCGGCGTTGTCAATCAGATCCCCGACGCCGGCTCGGCGCTGAGTAGCGCCCTGACGTCCGTGATCAAGGCCCTCAACCCGGTCACCAGCGTGGCATCCGGCCTGCTCGCCAACCTGGCCAACATCAGCCTGGGGTCGATCGACGTCGACACCGTCCCCCACGCCATCGGCGGTGCGGTCACCAGCCCCGCGACCGTAGTGGGCGGCACCGAGGCCGCCGGCGCCCTCGACCTCCTGCATGTGGACCTGGCGGTGACGGGCAGCCTCCTGGGGGTTGGCCTACCGAACCTCGACCTGGCGGACCTCTATGTTGGCCACCTCGAGGCGTCGGCCAACCTGGCCGCTCCGATCACCTGCACCATCCCGGTCATCAAGACGGCCAATCCCCCCGCCGTGACCGCCGGTCAGAACTTCGTCTACACCATCGAGATCCCCAACCCGGCCGAGATCGCGCTCTTGTCCTGCAACCTCGACAACATCACGGCCACGGACACCATCACGGACAAGCCCGACAGCGGCGATCCCACCTTTGAGGTCGCCGCGGTCAGCAACGGGGGCACGGTCAACCAGATCTCGGACACGGCCGCCAAGGTGACCTGGACCGGGCTCAACTACACGGTGGCCGCGGTCGGTGACCCACCAAATCCGCCGATCACCTTGACGATCACCGTCGTCGTTCCCGCCAGTTCGCCAGCGGGGACGATCCAGGACGTCATCGTCGCCACCGGGACCGCGGAAGACTGCAACGGGGGCGCCAGCGGCACCGAAAACCTCGGCGACACCAATGGCACCTCGCTCACCGGTATGTACACCCTGCCTGAGCCGCCGGTCACCGCCCTTCCGCCTGGTTCGGCGACGACGACGACCGTTCCCGGAGCGCCCGGGCCAAACAGCAAGCTGCCGTTTACCGGGGCGATTGGCGGCCTGTGGCAACCGTTCGCTGGTCTCGGCGTTCTCGGCCTCGGTGGTGGCGCGCTCGCCCTGGTGCGCCGCAGCCGGCGCCGGATGACTCCATAGCGGTCTGGGCCGGCCGGACGTCTGGGCTGGCCGGCGCAGGCGGGTAGTCTGCTCCGTCGTCATGGAGCAGACTCGACCGCTGGCCGTCAACCAATACCGGGACACCCGGGCCGGGTCGTTGCGGACCGATGACGTCGGGCGAACTGTCCGCTTGGCCGGCTGGGTAGCGGCCAAGCGCGACCATGGGGGCCTGTTGTTCGTGGACCTGCGCGATGCGGGGGGCGGCCAACCTGGCGGGCTGGTACAGCTGGTAGCCCATCCTGACGTGGCGGCCTTCGAGGTCCTTTCACAGCTGCGACTCGAGAGCGTGATAAGCGTGACCGGCGAGGTCGTGGCCCGCACTCCCGCCACGGTCAACCCCAAGCTGGCGACCGGCGAGGTCGAGGTGATCGCCGGAGAGGTCGATGTCCTGTCGGAGTCCGACGTCCTCCCCTTCCCGGTCGAGCGCGACACCGAGGTGGGCGAGGAAGCTCGGCTGCGGTACCGGTATCTCGACATGCGACGAGGCCCGTTGATGGAGCGGCTGGCGGCCCGGGCCCGCCTGGCCCAACTGGTGCGCACCCACCTGGCCGACCGGGGCTTCCTCGAGATCCAGACCCCGGTCCTGACCGCGTCGTCGCCCGAGGGGGCCCGGGACTTCCTGGTGCCGAGCCGCCTTTACGCCGGCGAGTTCTATGCGCTGCCGCAAGCGCCTCAGCAGTTCAAGCAGCTGTTGATGGTCGGCGGGGTGGAGCGGTACTTCCAGATCGCCCCGTGTTTTCGGGACGAGGAGTCGCGAGCCGACCGCAGTCCGGGCGAGTTCTACCAGATCGATTTGGAGATGTCCTTCGCGACGCAGGAGGACGTCTTCGCCGAGGTCGAGCTGCTGATGGGGCGGATCGTCAAGGAGTGCTCGACGAAGCAAGCGGCGCCGTCTTTCCCCCGGATCGGGTTCGCCGAAGCCATCGACCGGTTCGGGACGGACAAGCCCGATCTGCGCTTCGACCTCGAGATCGCCGACGTGACATCGGTGGTCGGGGGGCGGACCGAGCTGCCGATGTTTGCCGACGCCCCGGAGAAGGGGCAGGTCATCCGGGTGCTCCGGGCCCCGGGCGCGGCCGGGCGGCCCCGTAAGTGGTTCGACGAGTTCGCCGAGTCGGCCCGCAAGGTGGGGGTGATCGGCAGCTGGCTGCAGCTGGATCCGTCTGGCGAGACGCGCGGGTCCGTGGCCAAGAAGCTGACCGGAGACGAGGCGGGGGCGCTGGCGGCGGCGTGTGGCGCCGGTCCGGGCGATGCGGTGCTGTGTGCGGTGGGGGCCCGCATCGCGGCCGCGGCGGTGCTGGGTGAGCAGCGCACCTCGCTCGGGCGCGAGTTGTCGCTGGCGGACCCTGGGACCCTGTCCTTTTGCTGGGTCGTCGACTTCCCCATGTACGAACCCAACGAGCAGACCGGTGGTTGGGACTTCTCCCACAACCCGTTCTCCATGCCGCAGGGCGGCCTCGAGGCGCTGCAGTCGATGGATCCGGGCGACATCCTGGCCTACCAGTACGACCTGGTCTGCAACGGGGTAGAGCTGTCGTCGGGGGCGGTGCGCAACCATCTGCCTTCGGTGATGGAAGCGGCCTTCGCCATCGCCGGCTACGGACCGGACCGGGTCCGGACGTCGTTCCCGGCGTTGTGGAACGCCTTCCACTACGGGCCGCCGCCCCACGCCGGCATCGCCCCCGGGTTCGACCGCATCCTGCGCATGCTCGAGGACCAGACCAACCTGCGCGAGGTCATCGCTTTCCCCCTTAACCAGGCGGCCCGCGACCTGCTCATGGGCGCACCTAGCCCGGTGTTGGACAGCCAGCTCACCGAGCTGCACATCCGGGTCGTGCCGCCGGCCCCGTAAGGGGCGCCGGCCGGCGGGGCCGGGCGGGCGGCGGCCCGGCCGGGCCGGACCGGCGGGTCCGGGTCGGCGGGCAGCGGTCGGCCGGGCCGGACCGGCGGGTCCGGGTCGGCGGGCAGCGGGTCGTGCCGACGATGTCCGGAGGGGCCGCTGCGGCGCTGGGGCCGACCGCCAGGCCATCGCTTTTTGGTCGCGTTGCCCTTCTTTGGTAGCGGAGACGACACCAATTGGTCATCTGCGCTACCAAAGAAGCGAACTGCTACCAAAATCCGCCCTTTCTCGGCCCGCCGGCGCCTGGGCCCGCCGGCCTCAGCCCCTGCCGGTCACCGGTGGATAGCAGGCGGGCGTGGTTCGCCCAGGACCGGACGGAATAGCGAGGCTGCGGCCGTTGAGATGGTCGCACTGGGTTGGTAGCGTCCTGCTGGGTCCTCCGGGCGCCGCTCTGCCGGCGCCGATCGGGGTATCGGACCCGCCCCCACGACCGAATTCTCTGTGGGAGGTGGGTTTGATGATGGACTGGCAACGGCTGACCGACTTGCTACTGGAAGCCAGTGGCGATCAGGTAGCGGCGCAGGGTCATCCGACGTGGGTGCGGGTGATGGACGCGCCCGAGGGGGACGATGAGGAGCACTTCTCCGTCGCCTTGTCGATGGAGCCCGATGCTCTTCTCGGCTGGGTGGCGACACCGGACTGCCGGGCGGTCGGAGTAATTGCCACCGGTCGGCTCCGAGCTCTGGATGAAGTTCCGCCTGGCGTCGTCGACCCCGCCGACGGCCCGATCCGCATGGCCTGTCTGATGACCCGCACCGGCGGGATCGCCTGGAGGATGGTGTTGTCCGACGGGGTCACGATCGACGACCCGCCGTTCGAAGGACGCATGCTCGACTGCCTGCGCCGGTGCTTCGGTATTCCCACTCCACGACCCCCGGCGAGCCCGTCCCGCCTCCAGACGGTGGCTTGGTTGGCTGCGGTCCTCGAGCAGGCGCAAGGAGCCCGCCGGCCGTTGAGCTGGTCCGAGGTGTCCCGGCTCCACCCGGTGGCCCGGGTACTCGGCGACGAACTGGGCGCCCACGGTTCTGAGCTGCTGACCGGCCTAATCCGCATGGCCGGCTCGGCCTGGTCATGGGAGGACTTCCGTTTGCAGGCGAAGAGCGAGGGATGTCTCGAAGACATCATCGACGCCGAGCTGGCAGGCTGGATGGACGACGGGATGTTCGCCCGGTGGGTCCTGGCGGACCTTCCGTCGCCGGACGAGATGATGGCCGCCGTCCGACCGCAGCTCTCCCCCTCGGCAGCTCGTCGCCTAGCCCATGCCGTGCACGCGGCCATCTCGCCAGAGCCCGCCGCCGCGGGCTGGGGGTAGATGGCGCCCTTCGTACGCCGGCCCCGACTCAGCCAAGCACCCGGAACCGCGGGCCTGGACCGCACAGCAGCACGTCCTTGCCGACGAGGTTCCGGCCCGCCAGGGCGGGCACATCGTCAGCCGCGGCCGTGGCCGGCAGATGACGCCCGTCGGGCAGCCGGAGGATGGCGGGTACGCTCGCCGCCTCACCGTTCGGGCCCACCACGACCGTCGACGCTACAACCGTCGCTGCTCCCTCCACGCCCGGGTGGGCGAGTTCCACCGCGGTCGCATCGATCGCCGTCTGCGCGACACCGGTGTCCCCGCGTTGCCAACCCCGGGCCGGCGGGGCGGAGGAGTAGATCCCGACCGCGTGCTTGGTCGCGTACCAGCCGAGACCGGTCACCAGACCGATGCCTCGGTGATCGAGTAATAGACCGGCCATCGTGGCGATGGCATGGAGGGTGTAGTTGTTACCCGGTCCCCCGAAGTACGGGAGGCCGCCGGTGACGGTGAGTCCCCGACGGTCGGAGGGGTCGAGGCCCAGAGCGGCGCCCCCCATCTGCACCGCGCAGGGAAAGCAGGAGTACAGGTCGATGGCCACCAGGTCGTCGACACCGATGCCGGCTGCGGTGAACGCCGCGCTCCCTGCGGCCGCGATCCCGGGCGACCGGCCGGGATCGGGCCGGGCGGACGGGTACCACACGTCATTGGCATCTGCCCCGGCGACGCAGAAGATCACCTGCTCTGCAACCCCAGCGGCCCGCGCCGCGCCGAGCGAGGAGACGACGACCGCAGCACCCTGATCCACCCCTAGCACCGCGCACATGCGCTTGGGGTAGGGCTCGGTCACCAGGCGATTGTCGGGAGTCAGCTCCGACAGCTCGCCGGGGCGCCGGCGTTGCGGGAACCAGGCGTAGGGATGCGCGGCGGCTACTTCGGTGAACGGAGCCATGAGAGCACCGAGGGCCAGTCGTTGTTCGGCGAAGCTGCGACCGGCCCGGTGGGCCAGGACGCTCTCGAACAGGGCGTAGACGTGGACAGGAACGATGAGGCCGGCGTCAAGCTCCTCCTGTCCCACCCCCATCCGCTCGTCGCCCACGGTAAGGTCGGCCGGCCGATCGGCGTCACCGTCGTCGGACTTCTGCGTCGCTGAGCCCTGGTGCCGATTCCCCTGGCCCCGGGCGGCCCGTTGGGACCGCTGCGCTTCGGCTCCGACCACGAGCACCGCGTCGATGTCGCCCGCGGCCACGGCGCTGGCGGCCCGCGTGACGGCCCACTGCGGCGAGTTGCCACCGACCGTCGTCACCTCGACCTGGCGCGGCGCCAAGCCGAGCCGATCGGACAGGACGGAGGCGGCTGCTCGGGGAGCGCCGGAGAGTACGTTGATCATCACGACCTGCTGGATGCGAGGACGTAGGCCAGGAGCCAGGCGCAGGGCGTCCTCCGCAGCCCGCACGGCCAGATCCATGGCGGTGACGGTGCTGTCCCGCTCCATTGACTGGCCCCAGGCGGCGAGCACCGGGACCCGATCTTCATCGGCGCTGATCGGTCACCTCCGCGTCAGAACTGTGGGCCCGCAAGCTAGACCCTCGCCACTCCGGATCCTCGCCGACCTCCTTCTTGCCTGATGAAGCAGTCTAAGGGCGAACCGACCGCGGCGATAAAACGAGCGGCCATCCACCACTCCGCCCGCTCCGGGCTACATTCGACGGGCGTGCTGACTCCTGTGCCCTACCACGCCGGTTCTGGAGAGCCACTGGTGCTGCTGCACGGCTTCACCGACACCTGGCGGGGATGGACACCGATATTGGCGGCTCTGAGCGCACACCACGAGGTGTACGCCTGGAGCCTGGCCGGCCATGTCGGCGGTGATCCGTGGGACAGGTCGGTACCACTCACGATCACCACGTCGGTCGACGTGGTGGAGCGTCAGCTGGACGCCCTCGGCCTTGACCGGGTTCACGTGGTGGGCAATTCCCTCGGCGGCTGGCTGGCCCTAGAGCTCGCCGTTCGTGGCCGGGCGTTGTCGGTCGTCGGGGTCTGCCCGGCGGGCGGCTGGGAGCCGGGGAGCCGTGAGGAGCGCACCGCGGCCGGGGTCTTTCGCCGAAATCAGTTGCTGCTGCGGTTCTTCGGACCGTTGCTTCCCTTCGTGGCTCGATTCGCCGTCCTACGAAGGATCGCTCTGCGCGACATGGTGGCTGACGGCCGCAAGGTGCCGCCCGCCAGTGCGGTGGCCATGTTTGAGGGGGCACGCGGGTGCGCGATCATCGACGACGTGCTCGGCCTCGTTGGGACCGGCGAGACGTTTGGTGACCTCGGGTCCATCGACTGCCCGGTCCGAATCATGTACGGGTCCCAGGACCGACTGTTGCGCTGGCCGAACTACTACGCCCGCATGCGGCGGCTGTTGCCGGATGCAGACTGGGTACGCCTCAACGGGCTCGGGCACCTGGCCATGTGGGATTCGCCCGAAACGGTTGCCGGCGCCATTGTCGAGCACACCAGCCGGGCCCTCGGCCGGGCCGAGCAGCGGCCACCCATCGAGCCGACCGGCGCGGCTTGAGCGCCGACTCCTGCCGGCTTCGGTATCGCAAACAGGTCGCACCCCTCGTATCGGCAATAGTTCCTCGTCGTGAAGCTCCGGCGGGCCCATTTCTTTCACAGTTCGGTGGTGCTCGCGGTCTTGGTTCAGCTCGCTTTCGCCGGCGCCTTCCTGGCCGATGCCGTTATGACGAACGGGACCTACGACGCCCTGGCTGCCCACCGAGTGGCGGTGACCGGGCAGGGGGACTGCTACTACCTCGTCCGGCCAAGCCGCGGTGGCAACATTGGTCCCCCGAATGTCTGCCAGGTCGCCTATTCGTACCAGGGTCACACGTATAGCGCTCTGATCGCTGCCAGTGCGCCGAAGATCTTTTATATAGATCCCCGCGATCCGCAATACCGGATGAACGAGGCCGCCTTTGCCAAGGGGCCAGTCGAGATAACTGGTGACGTCGTCATCGCCGTATTGCTCCTGTGCGGAGCCACAGCGGTGACAGTCGCTCATCAGTTACACCTCCGTCGCAGGCGACACGCCCGCCGGGCGCGTCCTCCCGAGCCTGCCGAACCGGCAACCTAACTGCAGCTCGTGGGCGAGGTGAACTGATAGTTCTCGGTCGCGTCGGTGGGCGTCGCTGTCAACCGGATCTGGCAGGCGTCGCCGAGAGTGTTCGAAACCTGCCACAAGCCGCCCTGGAGGCTTGTCTCGGTGTCGTTGTACTGGCATTCCGTCTCGGGCGCGCCGATGCTTACCACTTCTAGCCCGGCCTCGGGCGAGGACGTCGCCGAGGTGGAGCCAACGCCCGATGAGGCGTCACTGAGCAACCGGTAGCTCCAAACAACCCTCTCGGTGCAGTCCGAGGTGACCGCAATCGTGGGAAAGGCATACATGATGACCCCTGCGTACTCTGGAACGGGAGGCGGTCCCGGCGGTGCTGGGCTGGTCGTCGGTATGGTGGGCCGCGTTGTCGCGGTGGTCGGGGGAGGCGTCACCACAGGCACGGTGCTCGCTCGCTCCGTGGTAGTCGTGGTTGACAGCGGTCGGCTGCTGCTAGTGGCGGCATCTGTGGTCGTAGTCGGAGTTACGGTCGCCGGAAATACGGTGGTCGATGTAGTGGGCGAGATGGTATTCCTGGCCGAGGTCCTGGAAGCTGTGGAAGTAGCGCTAGGACCGGGAGAACTGGCAACGTTTGAGACCGTCGGCGAGGTGCTTGCCGATCGGTGTGATGCCGCACCGCGCACGCGCCAAGAGAGAAGGCCGCCGTCGCAGCGAGTGCGGCTGTCGCCCGACTACCTCGCAAGTCGTGCCCCCCTCATCTGATACTAGTGACACTGGGACTGGGTGGGCGCAGAGGGAGTCGAACCCACGACCTCATGCGCGTCATGCATGCGCTCTAACCAGCTGAGCTATGCGCCCGGGATGCGGCCTCAGACGATACCACGGGCAGCGCGACGGCTCGAAGGGCACGGCCATCTACGCTGGCGGGGCGATGGTCGCGTCGTTCCTCGGGTACCTGCCCAGCCCTTCCACCAACGGACTTAGTCTCGGTCCAGTCCGTCTCCACGTGTACGGCCTGCTCATCGCGTGCGGGATCGCTGGCGCCGTGTGGCTGGCCCAGCGTCGTTGGGAGCATATTGGTGGCCAGCCGGGGACAATGGCCGCCCTGGCCATCTGGGGCGTCCCAGGCGGGATCATCGGCGCCCGGGTGTACAGCTTGGCGACGAGCTGGGGCGTCGACACGCAAGGTCACTGGTACCGGGCGTTCGAGGTCTGGGACGGTGGTCTCGGCATCTGGGGCGGCGTTCTCGGGGGGATCGCCCTCGGATCCGTCGGGGCTTACCGCCACCACCTTCCGATACGCCCCCTTGTCGACTGTGTGGCCCCGGCGTTCGCCCTGGGCCAGGCCGTCGGGCGCTGGGGCAACTACTTCAATCAGGAGCTCTTCGGGCGTCCGTCCACCTTGCCCTGGGCGCTCAAGATCGCCCCCAGGTACCGGCCCGCCGGTTTCGCTCGATACTCGACGTTCCAGCCGACCTTCTTGTACGAGTGCTTATGGGACCTGGTGGTAGTGGGACTGGTGATCTGGGTCGAGCGCCGCTTCCGGATCAGGCGGGGCTACCTGATCGCGGCGTACGGGGCCTTCTATACCTTGGGCCGATTCTGGACGGAGTACCTCCGCATCGACACGGCTCACAAGTTCTACGGGCTGCGCCTCAACGACTGGACGAGCATCCTCGTTTTCGTGGTCTCGGTGGTGGTGTTGCTGTCCAGAGGCCGGGCCGGCGAGGGCGACGACCGGGCCGGCGATCCGCTGCCGACGGCCGACGACGACGCTGACGCCGGCGCCGGCACCTCGATGGCGCCGACGTCGCCGGCAGCCCCCTGACCGCATATCGACGAGGCGTCCTAGCCATCCCGCACCCACCGGAACCCGCCGGAACCCGCCTGCACCCACCCGATCCCACCCGGCGGCCCCGGGCACCTGGCGCGCCGTGGTGCAATCATTCCCCCATTTGGGGGGGTAGATCGCACCACTGTGGAGATGGCGGCGCCGGGCCCAGGTAGGCCGCTCGGGTCCGAAAGCGAGTGGGGTCGGCGTACTCCTCCATAGCGTGCGCCAACCATCCGGCCGCCTTCCCGAGAGTGGCGATCGCCTGTCCGGCGCCGGCGATCATGTCACCGCAGAAGGCCAGCGCCCCCAGGCCCAGGTCGACGTTGGGGGCGGGGAAGCCGCGGGCCTGCCCGAGGGCCACGACCCGGTCGACCAGGGCGTGGCGGTCCGGGTGACCCCTCACTCCTTCCAGGCGCGACAACAGCTCCGCACCCCGCGGATCCCCTGCCGGGTACAAGGGCATACCGAAGCCGTGTACCGACGAACCAGTGCGGCGCAGTCGTTCCCCGATGGCGCGCTCCGCGTCGGTGCCGGCAGCTTCGGCCAGAAGATTCTCGACCTCGCTCGGAGCCCCGCTGCTCCCACTGCGCCAACTTCCGCTCGCGGGCCCCAGGCCAGTGGCCACCACCGAGTACGGGTCGGCTCGGAACGCGGCGGCGACCCGAGCCGCCAACGTCGAGGGAGCCAGCTCATGGTCCGCAGACAGCACCAGGGCGGCTTCCAGCACCGCCTTCCGATCCGGATCGAGGGGCAACCGGCTGAGCCGGGGCCACAACCGTTCGCTGATCGATCCCCCATCAAGTCGCGCCCGGCGCGATGGCCTGGCCACGACGGGTAGGGCGTCCACGAGGGTTGATAGCAACCCGCGTCCGACGATAGCGACAGCCGCGGGGCTCAGGTCGTGGCGCAGCTCGTCGGTCAGGGCGGCCACGGCCGCGGCCACCACGAACCTCTCCACCGGCAGGGTCCTCGTCTCGATCGAGCCCAGCGCCCGAGACACCGCCGCGCCGGCGGGCGCGGGAGTTTTCCAAGGGATTCTCTCGGGCGCCCATCGCCCCTCCCACAACCAGACGGCGACCTCCTCGAACGATCGGGTCCGGCTGAGATGCACCGCGTCCAGGCCCCGGTAGTAAAGCCGGCCGTCGTCGATCAAGGTCAACTCGGTGACGAACACCGGGTCGCCGGCCTCCTCGAGCCTGGTGCTCCGCGCCGGCGACGCCCCTTCGCCGGCCGGGTGCCGAGACGATCGAGCCAGCCGGGCCACCTCCTGCGCGTCGAACGTGCTCCCGGCCGGGGTGCGGACGCGCGACAGTACGCCGCGGCTGACGTAGGCGTACAGGGTCGCCGGCTTGATCCCCAACCGCTCGGCAGCCTGCGCTGACGTGAGTCGCCTGTTGACCATTGATCAATATTGATTGCAATGGCTACCAGTGTCAACATGACACCCATGTCCACTATTGCTGAGAAGACGCCGACCTCCCCGATTCGTGTCCCGGCGGGACTCAAGGGTGTCGCCGTCACCGACACCGAGATCGGCGACGTACGGGGTCTCGAGGGCTTCTACCACTACCGCCAGTACTCCGCGACCGACCTGGCCAGCCAGCGCAGCCTGGAGGACGTGTGGCAACTCCTTCTCGACGGCCACCTGCCAGTCGACGCGGCCTCCCGCTCCGGCTTCGCTGCTGAGGTCCGCGACGCTCGCAGCCTGCCGGCGGAAGTGGCGGACCTCCTGCCCGCCATCGCCGCGGCTACGCCGGAAGCGGGGTCCCTGGGCGGCCTACGGACGGCGCTGTCGGCGCTCGGATCTGCCGTCGGGATGCGACCACTGTGGGATCTCGATGCTGACGCTCGCTGGCGGGACCTGATCCGGTTGGCCGCCGCCACCCCTACCCTGGTCGCCGCTCTGCACCGTCTGGGGGCGAGCGAGACGCCCGTGAATCCCGACCCGGACCTGGGCCACGTCGCCAACTATCTGTGGATGGTCACCGGCCGGCGCCCGGACGCGGAGCTGGCCCGGGCCCTCGAGCAGTACCTCATCCTGACGGTCGACCATGGCTTCAATTCCTCCACCTTCACCGCTCGCGTGATCACCTCGACCGGTGCCGACGCCGCGGCCGCGGTGGTCGGTGCGATCGGCGCCCTTTCCGGACCCCTGCACGGCGGGGCGCCCAGCCGGGCCCTCGACACCCTTGACGCCATCGGGACTCCCGACCGCGCTGAGGCCTTCATCCGAGACTCGGTCGGGCGCGGCGAGCGGATCATGGGTTTCGGTCATGCGGTGTACCGGACGGACGACCCCCGTTCTGTGATGCTGCGCCAAGTAGCCCAGACTCTTGGCGGCGACCTGGTGGACCTGGCCGTCCAGGTCGAGCAAACTGTCGTGGCGGTGCTGGCGGAGCTAAAGCCGGGCCATCCGCTCTACGCCAACGTCGAGTTCTACGCCGGAGTGGTGATGGACCGCTGCGGCCTTCCCCGCCACCTGTTCACGCCCACCTTCGCAATCAGCCGGGTGATCGGATGGTGCGCCAACATCGCCGAGCAGGCGGAGGAGCGGCGACTGATCCGACCAGCCGCCCATTATGTCGGGCCTCCGCCGCCGGAGCCGGTGCCGGCCGGCTTCTAGTCGGAGGTGGACAAAGGACCGCCCGCCGCGGCAGGGACTGCCTTCGCACCTATCCGACCGGGGCTGCTGTCCGGAGCTCTTTTGACCTGGCGGCTCGGCCCGGTCAATGAGGAGGCGGGCGAAGCGTACGCTGGAGCGGTGCCAGGTGTGATTGACGGCCGTCGTTGGCTGCGCCAGCGGATCGCGCGCCTCGAGGATCTGCTGGGGGGCGATCCACCGGCGGAACAACGGGCCCAGCTCGAAACCGAATTGGCCGAAGCCAAGGCGGAGCTGCATCGCATGGCCGGCTGGCGCCGCTGGCTGCTGTGGGGGGCGCGCCGCTAGGCGGCTGGGGGTCCGGCCGCGTTAGGCGGCTGGGGGTCCGGCCGCGTTAGGCGGCTGGGGGTCCGGCCGCGTTAGGCGGCTGGGGGTCCGGCCGCGTTAGGCGGGCTGCCCTGTCCGCCGCCCTGTCCGCTGCCTTGGGGTCCGCCGGATCCAGGCCCAAAGCCGAAACCGGTCCGGCTGCTCTGCACCTTCGTCATGTCGACGATATTGGTGGCGGTGGCCGTGTTACCGGACTGGGTCGCGATGACGTCCACCTGATCCGTGGTGGCAACCGACGAGATCCCGTCCCGCTGCGCATCGACCACGGTCGACGCAGAAACTACATACGTGTGGGTGTACCCGTCCGTGCTGGCTACCTTGATCGAGGTCGAGCTCACCGAAGTCACCTTCCCCAATTGGATATCGACCGTCTGGTAGCCGCCGCTCTTGGTGCGGGTGGTCGCCTGGCCGTGCACGACCGACCCGAGACCTCCCAGCGCGCCCAGTCCACCGAATCCCCTGAACGCCCCACCGAATCCGCCCGGACCTCGCGGACCGCGCGGACCATGAGTCGTGCTCGGCGTCGTCGTGCTCGGGGTCGTGGACGTGGAGCTGGCCGCGAAGGCAATGCCCGCCCCGCCCACGGCTAGGCCGAACGCCACCCCACCGGCCAGAGCCGCCCGGGGCAAGCGCCGAGATCTCCAGCTCCTCATCCCCGTCGACGGCGCAGGTGGCCCGTGGATAGGCTCAAAAGGGATGTTCTCGTCGGGCACGATCTAGAAACCTCCAGAAGAGGGAAGGGCTGCCAAGCATGGCCTTCTTACCTAAGCGCCGGCCCATAAAGACCTGAGAGCGACCTTAATTATCTACGACCCGGAAACGACCGAACTTGAGAGCGACCTGCGCCGGCCGGCTCGGCCCGGACGCTACTGTCCCGTGCCGTGCAGGACCACTCCTATGCCATCGAGGTGGAAGGCACCCTCGAAGAGGTGTGGGGGCTGTTCTGGTCGCAGCGATCCGGCGTGCGTTCGCATGGTGACGTGACCATCGAGGTGCTCCACCCGGGCGACGCCTCGGGTGAGGGACTGGTCCGGCACTGCCGTTTCCCGGTGCCCTGGTGGCTGCTCTCCGGCGGCCGGGGTGTGTCATGGGAGTGGCTGACGGAGGTGCGTCGCCCGCAGTCGTGGCGCTACGCAGCGGTCGGCAAACCGCTCTGGTCGACGGCGACGGGCTTCACCAGCTTGGAGGACCTGGGTGACGGTCGAACCCGTATCCACTTCCGCGAGACCTACCACGCCTTCAACCCGATACTGCGGGTGCTGCTCGAACGCCACGTGCACCGGGCGATCTCCCGGTCCAACGACAGCACCTTGGCCGCTTCCATCAGCGCGGGCGTGCGTACGCTCCGCGACCGACGTCAAGGGAGGCCAGCCCGTGGGGAATGACGAGCAATTGCGCACCGGACGCCCATACGTGGTCGTGTCCGCTGACGCCCACGCCGCGCCCGACGACCTGGAACACTTTCTGTCCTACGTGGACCCGGCCCGGCGAGAGGCGGTGGCACAGTTTGGCGATCTCTCGTCCTCCGCGCTGTCGATGTTTGGCGGCGTCGACCCGGGCCTGGTCGACGACCCCGACCCGGTCCGAGCCGTGGCGGCTCGCCGGCTGGCGGGGATGGGCGTCGACGTCGACGCCGCCGCCGACTGGTTGGCCAACTACGGCTCCGACTGGGTTATCCCCGGCGACGGCGATGGCCGCCGGCTCGCCGTGCTCGAGGAGCAGGCCATTCACGCCGAGGTGACCTACCCGGGGCCGGTCCTGGCCGGAGGGATCTCCCCTGCGATGTACCTGGGGGCCCATGCTTCGCAAGGCCTGGAGGCGGTGTGGCCGGCTCTACACGCCTACAACCGGTGGCTGGCGGAGTTCTGCTCCGCCGCTCCTGGCCGCCGGGCCGGGTGCATCCCGATCGACTTCCACGACATCGATCGGGCGGTGGAGGAGGTCGCCTGGGCCAGGTCCGCGGGTCTCTTCGGCGGCGTCATGCTGCCGGCCATGTCCGTCACTTCGCGGCTGCCCGGCTATGCCGACGACTACTACGAGCCGTTCTGGAGTGCCTGCGAGGACCAGGGAATGGTCGTGAATCTGCATACCGGCGCATCCGGGTCGGCCACCGATGCCAAGTACCTGTACGACGCCAAGCGCGGCGGCATGCTCGGCCTCTACGAGGTCTTCGTGTTTACCCGCCGACCGTTGTGGTTCTTGATCTTCGGCGGGGTGTTCGACCGTCATCCGGCGTTGCGGGTCGTGGTGGCCGAGAATGGTGTCCAGTGGTTGCCATCTCTCGTCCGCGACATGGAGCAAATCTTCGACACGCACGGCGCGGCACCGATTCGTTCCAACTTGCAGCTGCGACCGGCCGAGTACTTTGACCGTCATGTCTTCCTCGCCGGCTCGCTGATGGGTCGCCGGGACGCCGAGATGCGCCAGGAGATAGGAATCGACCGCCTCATGTGGGGCGCCGACTACCCGCACCTCGAGGGCGCCGCCCCGGTGCACCGTCAGGTACTCGGCCATGTCTTCGGGGGGTTGCCAGAGCCGGACATCCGGCGCATTCTCGGCCACAATGCCATCAGCATCTGGGGATTCGACGCCGCCCAGTTGCAGGTCGTCGCCGATCGGGTCGGCCCCACCGTCGATGACCTTTCCACGCCACTGCCGCTGGCGGAGATACCCAAGACGTTCAGTTGGAGCCTGGCCCGACCGGTGCCCCTCGCCGCATCAGCGGGCGCCCCGGCCGCTGCGAGATAAACTTTCGTGAATGCCGAAAGACGCACCCCAACCTAATGGAGGGCCAGCCGCCGGTGGACAGCCGGATGGGAATCGGCTCGGCTTCGCCCTTTCGGAGCACTTGGAGGCCTGCGCCCGCACCCTGCTCGATCGCCATATGGAGCGCAGCCGAGAGTGGTTCCCCCATCAACTGGTCCCCTGGCGGCTCGGCCGCGACGCCGACCCGCAGGTCGAGCCCGACACGGCCGGACCGCCCGAGTCCACCGGGGTGCGCAGCGCCCTCCTGGTCAACCTTCTGACCGAGGACAACCTCCCCTACTACTTTCACCACGTCGCCCAGGCGTTCCCAGACGACTCGGCGATGAACGAGTGGGTCCGGCGGTGGGCCGCGGAGGAGCAGCGACACTCGATCGTGCTGCGTGACTGGATTTGCGTGACCCGCCAGCTTGACCTGGAAGCGCTCGAGAGGGCCCGCATGCACCAGGTCAGCACCGGGTTCGCCCCGGGCGTCCGAGCTGAGAGCGCCTGTGACGGGCTGGTGTACCTGGCGTTCCAAGAGTTGGCGACGCGGGTGTCCTATCGCAATACCGGCCAGCAGGTGCTCGACCGGGCCGGCGCCGCCATCATGAACCGCGTCGCTACCGATGAGAACCTCCACTTTCTCTTTTACCGGGATATGGCAACGGCAGCCATGGAAGAGGACCCGTCGGCGGGCATGGTCGCGCTGGATCGGCAGGTGACCAACTTCCAGATGCCTGGGACGAGCATCGCCGGCTTCGCCGCCCACGCAACCGCGATCGCGGCAGCCGGGATCTACGACTATCGCGTGCACTCCGATCAAATCCTTGATCCCCTCGTCAGACGGCACTGGAAGGTCGAGTCGATCTGCGGCCTCGACCCTGCGGCCGAGGCTGCCCGCGATCACCTCCTAGCCTGGATGGCCCGGGTCCGGCGGGTGGCGGACCGGTTGGAGGACCAGCGCGTCAGGGAACCCAGCGCTTGAGGTAGGGCGGAGATTGGCGCTCCTCACAAGAATGCCACCTACGAGCGCCGGGCGCCCACTCCGAGTAACGTGGTCCTAGGCCCCGGGTAGCACCAGTCGAGTGCAAGCCCTGGGTCTCGCCACAAAAAGAGTGGCGTTAGTGTTACGGCTTCACGACAGGTTCGTTTAGCGGTTACTCACTAGGGGGGCGAGTTGAGATCCCGACGCATTTCCTCCGTAGTGACGGTTTGCGCCGTCGCGGGAGCCATGATCGCCTTACCGGCCGGCTCGGTGAGGGCGCAGCCAGCTCCGTCGCCTCTCCAAAACCTGCTCTCGTCGCTCACCGGGAATCTCGGGGAGAGCGCCGCTCCAGTCGCGATGAGCCCGTCGACGACTCTCTCGGCTGTCCAACACCTCGTGGCCTCGGTATCAGGGGATCAGGCGACGGTTTCCTGGCAGCCGCCGGTGAGCGGCACCGTGGGTCGTTACCAGGTCGATGCCTTCTTCAACGGCGTACCCGGTGTGGCTGGCAGTTCGCCCTACGGCACCCGCATTGCCGGGCCGACCGCGACCTCTCTCGTCTGGGACCGTATTCCCTTCAACCAGCCGATGCAGTTCGAGGTCACGGCGATAGGTCCCGACAACGCCGACTACACATCTGGTCCTGCCGGACCCGTCAACGCCACGGGCGTGGTCACCGCCTCGAACTCCTATTGCCCCACCGCGACCAACTTGGACTGCGTGCTCGTCAACACGACCCAATCCCTCGGCACCGAGACCCGTCCCGGTGCCGGCCTCCTGCATGGGACAGTCGCACCTGGCAATCAATGGTTACCAGCTCTCAAAATCAGCCATTGGCGCATCGGTAACGACAATGAGTATAAAGACGTACTCGGCATAACTCCCGGCAGAGACACCACCGTTATCATGTCGGATAACTGGGAGAACCTTACCTCGACCAACGGTGGCCCGGCTGCTGACCCCTGGACGAATTGGACCACATACACGCAGTTCATCACCGCCGAGGTGGAGATCGGCGACGATCTCGATGTGCACCCGTGTTGGGACATCCAGAACGAACCCGAGAACTACCCCTACGCGACGCAGCCGCCGTCCCGGGCTGATGTCGAGGAGCAATACCTCTATGCCTACCAGGCCATCAAAGCGGTCGATCCGAAAGCCTGCGTGATAGGACCATCTATCGACTGGGAATACGAAGACCCCCAAGCGCCCATCGATATGAAGACGTTTATCCCCTTCGCGGCCGCGAACGGCATGCAGTTCACGGCCATATCGTGGCACGATAACTATGACGAGAGCGATCAGAATCCGCTCAACTACTCGGAGTCGCCCGAAGCCGTTCGTGACCAGGCTGAAGAGGTTCGACAGCTCATTGCCGAGAATCCGGGCATCGGACACCCGAAGCTGTACGTCAATGAGAACAGCTCCGCAGCCGGGAACTTCATCCCCGGGTTTGCGGCTGGTTATCTGGCCGAGGAGGACCGAGCCGGGCTAGCCGAGGCCAACCGCACCTGCTGGGGATACCCGGGCGACTCCAGCCCGCAAGCGGTGTATCAGGATTGCTTCGGTCCTAACCTGGACCAGCTGCTCAACCCCGATGGCGTCCCCAACAACAGCTACTGGGTATACGCCGATTACGCCTCGATGACTGGTGATCAAGTCTGGTCTGCCACTTCGGATACCAACCTGAGCTCCCTCTCGGTTACGGATAGTTCGAACACCACTCGCATACTGCTCGGACGTCATCAGACATGCTCGGGCTGGACTGGCGTAAGCAATAGCGCGACCAACTATTGCCCCGCGGAGGCCGCGCCACCCACCATTCCGACGCGCGTCAATGTCTTGGTGCCAACGGGGGCCACCTCTGCCGCGGTCACCGTCCAAGAGATCGCCGACGGGTACGGGGACCAACCGAAAGCGCCCGCTACGAAATCGTCAGAGGTAGCGGTGGCGTATGGTCTGGCCCAGGTGACGCTCCCAGCCGTTGGGGATGGGGAGGCGTACTTCCTGACGGTGACCCCGAACACCGCGAGCGGCCAGGCGCCCGCGACCGGAAACGGCTACCACGCCGAGAAACCGTCCCCAACCGGGACGTCGGTACCGACCCGGATCCTGGGCGAGTACACCGTTGGCCAGACCACGACGATTCTTCAGACGTTCTCCGACCCCATGGTCGCCCTGGTCACCGACCAGTACGGCAATCCGCTCCCCAATATCCCGGTGACCTTCGCCGTCCCCGCGGGCGAGGCCCAGTTCTCGGGCGGCCCACCGGCTGTGGAGGTGACGACGAACACCTACGGCATCGCGACATCGCCCGCCCTGCAGGCCACCGCCTACGTCGGCAGCTTTACCGGGATCGCATTCGTCAACAGTCTGGCGACCGGGCCGATCACCTATTACGGCTTCACGACCACCCTCTAGCGCCCGTCTCAGTCCGGGCGCTGTACGGGGGAGGACCTGACCGCGCTTCCGCTGCGCTTATCGAATGTGCGCGGCGCCACGGACGGGGCCCGGCGCAGGCACGCCATGATCTCCGGCTGCTGGGACCGGGTCAGCTTCAGATCCTTGAGCGTCTTGCCGACGCCGAAGAGTGACGACAGGAAGTCAAGCCAGATGTCCTCGTCACTGTCAGTCGACGAGTCGAGGTCCGAATTGGCAGTAAGTCCGAGGATCTCTGCCCGCTGGACGGCTGTGAGCATCGTGGCCTCTCTCTGGCAAGTAAGGGGCGCATTGCCGATCAGAGCATCGACAACCGCGCCTCCCCAACCTTACCGCACCCCGTTGTGGGGGCGGCTACAACGCTCGGATCCAGCACAGCCTCACCATGGAGCCCGAGCCCGAGGCAGCGTCCTGAGGCCACCACTCGCCCTCGGGCGGGCAATCCCGCCGTGATCCTTGCGACGTCGCTTCAGCGCATCCATTGCATTTGAGGCTTATCGCTGGAACAGCGGATTGCCGCGCGATAGCGCCTGCGATTCGTCGGACTGACACTTTCGGTGCACACGACATCACTGGTGGTGAGTGATAGAGCCGCGTTAGAGATGACGGAGCTCTAGGTACCTTTGACGGCCGGCCTTCAGGGTCGTACTATTTGACCACTTCCTACGGAGTCGGCGGGATGCTTGAATTGGCCCTCGGCGGCGGTATTTGACAGCAAGGTAACACTTGGGTCCGGCGGGCTAACTTTCGAATCAAGAGGTAGCGCGTGGGTACCGAGAACTGTGTGTACCACTCACCTAGATGTGGAGGTTCGCTTTGCGCGCCGGCTCACGAAATGAAGGACACATGCTCAGGAAGATCCTCGTCATCGGCGTCACCACGATTCTGGCTTCCTCACTTGGCGCCGGCACGCGACTTGCGGCCAAGGCCACCGCGGCCTCCTTTAGCGTGGCGTCCTACGGCGCCAAGGGCAACGGCACCGCGGACAACACGGCCGCCTTCGCCGCCGCCATTGCTGCGGCCGAGGCTGCGGGCGGCGGCACGGTGTACGTACCAGCAGGAACCTACGCTTTCACTGCGAACTCCGGACACCTTGGTGGCAGTGGAGCGTCCATCCAGCTCCTCGGTACGGCGCCCGTGGAACTGCTAGGTGCCAGTGCTGGCACCTCGAAGTTAGTTGAGCACGTGTCACACCAGACGCTTGTGATGGTGGGGTCTGACGGATCGTCGGTTGAGGATCTTACGCTCAACGCCCAAAGTTACCTCGGCGGCTATGCGCTCATGGTTCGAGCGAATAATACCCTTCTAGAGGGCGCGGACGTGTTGGGCGCCGATATAACCACTACGGGGAGTGGGCAGGTGCCCGGCGGCCCTCCGTTCGCTCTTTACTATGCCGGTCCCCTGGCCGCAGAACCCGCGACTCCCGCGTACAACACGGGCAACCAACTCCTCGACGACGACGTCGAAGATGGTGTCAATAATGATGGCTTCTCCTTCTCTTTCCAGGAAGACGCGTCGATTTCACATATCAATTATTTTGGGTCTCGGCTGGCCCTCTATGTCGACAAGGACGTCAAGATAGACGATTACGACTTCACGCCCAATCCGGCCTGCGGGGAGGCTGCTCAAGGCTTCTGGATCACCCCGCCGTCGAGTGACATCACTATCTCCAACTTCACCACGTCAGGAGCGGGCGGGGTAGTGAGCGGCTCGACGAGTGGTCCATATATGGCAACCGACATAAAGATCACCGATGAGACGTTCACCTCAGCCACGGGCGGATTCTTGGAGATCGGCAATGTTGACGGCCTAACCCTTACCAATACCGACTTCAACACCGGTAACTTTTTAATGGTCAACCCGGAGACCACCGCCTCCGGAATCGTTGTCACCGGCCCGAACGTTCCTGGGATCGAGTTTGCGACCAATCACGGCAAACCCTACCGTTCGGTGGCGATGGAATTGAAGGACGTCAGTTTCCCGTCATTCTCCTTGGCGGGCAAGCCGGTTGCCACGTTCAGGGAATTCGGCGCTGGCCCCACGGCCGTTACTGTCGATGGCGGTTCCTGGTCGAATCTGGACGGTGGCTTCAACAGCGGCACCAACGCGACGTTTACCGTCCTGGATAGCCCCACCATTAAGTAGACAGTTGTCCGAGGGGGCTTACCCCAGCGGCTCCTGAGGTAACTCGTTAAGCAACTTCGTACCAGCTGGCTCCGTCTCGAGAGACCCAGCGGCCGGAGGTGCCGCTGGCGATCACCTGGTTGCCGGTGGCACCGGTGAGCGAATACAGGATGCCACCGGGTGGGGGTGCCACTGTGATGGTGCCCGAACCTTGGTTGACCACCGCCGCGGAGCCGCCCAGATCGGGGAGGATGGCGGTGACGCTTCCAGCGGTCCAAATGGCGGTCTCGCCAGGGATGAGGGTGTGGACGCCGGTGAGGTCCGGCGTGACGAGGCCCGGGATGGGGCTGGTCGGTATGGTCGTGTCGCCGACGACGGGGCCATAGAAGACCCATTTGGAGCCGGAGGCGATCGAAGAAGCGATAGGACCGGCGGTGTCGGTTGATATCAGGATGGCGCCGACGAGGCTGGTGGCGCCCCCGCTGGAGCCGGTTCTGACCGTCTGAGGGCCGCCGTAGTCGCCCAGGTTCGCCCAGAAGGCATTCGCCGAGCCCGCGGCCGGGACAGGGTTCCCGGTGTTGGCGTTGGCGAGGCTGATGAGCACGGTGTTGCCGGTGGCCGACGAGATGACCTGGCCCAGCACGTAGGTGGTCTTGGTCGAGTAGGGGGATCCGACCGGGCCGTTGACCTCCATGGAGATGACGAGCTCGGAGTTTTCCATTCCGCAGGAGGTGCCATCGGCGCCGATGGCGAGCAGCGGGGCCGGTGTGGCGAACCCTTCGACGTCCTGCTTGGAATTGCCCTTGAAATGCAGCCGGTTGTGCTGGAAGGTGGCATCGGTCACCTCGCACCAGCTGGCCGAGCCGCCTTGCAGGAACGTAATCTCCCAGTCGCCGTACTCGCCGGAGTTGGAGGCGGTGCCGCGGGGTCCCATGACGAAGCCGCGGGTGCAGTCCTGAATGATGAGGTTGCGGCCGTAGTTCTTCTCAGAGCCACCACCGAGCGCCTCGCGGTTGAAGGCTGGGCTGACTTGCAGGCCGATGGATGCGAGGGCGCTATTCCACACCGGTGTGGGTCCCACGTAGGACCAGAAGGAGTTGCTCGTCGCCGTAAAAGGTGGCAGGTTGGCGAGGTTGTCGGCCGACCGGGAACCGAACTGTTTGCCGGCGAAGGTGCACAGCTCATCCAGTGCAAAGTTGATGAGCGGATTCCACATCAACGATCCGTCGTTGTAGTGGCATATTCGGACGTCGACGACGCCCCAGTTGTAGATGGAATCCACGAACAGGCCCACCAGTCCCTTGCCGCCGCCGTCGCCGGTGGTGGCCATGCAGAACAAGGTGAGGCTCTCCAGCTTCCCGCCCGAGCTCTTGCTCTGGGTGAAGCCCAGCTCGGTCTGGGAGGATTCAGGACCCGGAAAGTTGGGGTCCTTGATGTGAATCGTCGGCGTGTTGACGCCGTAGTCGAGCAGGGTGGTGCCGGAGTAGAAGCTGCCTTTGGGGTCGGCGACCGTCGAGTAGTCATAGGCGGTGCCCATGCCGGCGCCGCGTATGCTGACCCCCGATGGGATGATCGACAAGGCGACCGTCTGGTTGATCTTGACGACGCCGGTGCCGAGCTGGATGACGACACCGCGGCCAGTTTCGGTGGACTCTTGCGCGGCCGCCGCGATCAGGGTGTTGAGGGTTGCGGTGGCTTCGACAACTCCGGCGTAGTCGACGTTGGCGGGGGGCCATACCGCCGCCCCGGCGGATCCAGTGGCATCTGCAGGGTGGACGCCGCCGGCCGCGTCGACCTTGGCCACGACGGTGTTATTGACGAGAAAGTCGACCAGGTCGGCGGTCTGGCTGGTTACCCCTCCAACGGCGAGGCCGCCTACACCCGCGGTTTCGGTGTTGAACACCCCTCGGTAGCCGTACACGGTCTCCGGGGACGGATCGAGGACGACGGAGGTGACGCCGTCGGAGTTTCCCAGCTGCAAGGTGAGGTCGTGGCCGGAGTTGACCGGGACGAGCGATAGCAGCGACTCGGAGCTGGAGTTCTCGACCTGCAGCGGGTCGCCCGTCATGGCTGGCGCCATGGAGACGACGAGCCCGTCGGAGGCGGACGTGCTGAAGGTGGCCTTGCCCTCGACGCTGAGGGCGACCCCGTTGGAAGAGTTGACAGCTTCCACTCCGATGGCATCCGACGTCATGCCATACCCCGCCACGCCCGCCGGTCCCGGTCCGACGGTGTTGCCGCTGGACGCTGAGGCGCCGTAGACGCCAGTGCCATTGGTTGAGGTTCCCGAAACGCCATATCCGCCGTCGGGGCTGGTGTCGACCCCGGCCACCGCGCTGTCACCGCTAGCAGACATGGTGATCGAGGTGGTAGCCGTGGCCGTATTCGCCTCGCCCAGCAACACGTCCTTGCTCGTCTTGGCTGCGGTCTGGGCAGTGGCCGGTTCCGTCCCGGCCACCAGGCCCACCGCCGCTCCCGCCCCCGCCGCGGCCGCCCCAGCGAGCAATGAACGCCGACCCAACCGCCGGTCCGGCGCTGGCAAGTCGTCTTGGCTGGGCTCTGGTGTGGGTTCGTGGCCGGTGGTGTTGTCGATGTCGCTCACTATCGCTCGGCCTTCCTGTCCGCGGCCCCTCACGGCGTCAACAGTCCATATGGTAGTGACGCCACGACAGGCCCATGAGGCGCCATCCACCTCCTTAGGGGGCCGGCGTGGTGCCCAAGAAGCTGACCCCCCGGTTCTCCAGACAGACCGTCGTGTCGGTCCCAAAGCGTGCTGGCACCCGGCTGACACCGAGCGCTGGGTCTCGCGACTTCTGATCGCGCCGCCCTATGGTGTCAAAAACTTTCCCCAGTCTTTCCTGCAACTACCGGGTGCTGAGCGCTTCGGCGGGGTTCGGAACTCCGAAGTAGTCAGTCGCCAGCGCTTCGCCGATGTGATCGTCGAGTCGGTCAGGCGCTGGCGCAGTCACGGTGGTCTCCTGTCTCACGGGCACGCTGGTAGGACCGGACGATCTCCCCCTCGGCGTCGGAGCGGCCGACCCAGTTCGACCCCTCGACGCTCTTGCCGGGTTCGAGCTCCTTGTAGATATTGAAGAAATGCTCGATCTCCAACCGGGTGAACTCCGGGACGTGGTGGATGTCTCGCAGATGCTCCATCCGCGGATCGTCGGAGGGGACGCAGAGCACCTTGTCGTCGCCGCCCTTCTCGTCGGTCATACGAAACATGCCGATCGCCCGGGCACGGATCGGACAGCCGGGGAGGGTCGGCGATTCGAGCAGGACCAACGCGTCGAGCGGGTCTCCATCGTCGCCAAGTGTGTCATCTATGAATCCGTAGTCGGCCGGGTAGGTCGTGGCCGTGAAAAGCGTACGGTCGAGCTTGATGCGTCCGGTCTCGTGGTCGAGCTCGTACTTGTTGCGCTCGCCCTTGGGGATCTCGATCGTCACGTTGAAGTCCATGGCGGTCATTTGTCTAGGACGTAGCTGCCTGGCGGCGCGGCGATCTCCCGCTTTAGCACTTTGCCCGTCGGGCCCTTCGGGAGTGCATCGACGAGCCACACGTGTCGCGGGTACTTGTATGCAGCAACTCGAGCCTTCACGTACTCGCGCAGCTCGTCCGCGCCAACCGATGCGCCCTCGGCCAAACCGCTACGGGCTACATATGCCAGCCAGGACCCCTGGCGGGCCGTTCCAAGCGGTTCGAGGTAGCCGGCCAGCGGGTGCAGTGTGCTGCCCCGGTGATCGGCCGTAGCGCGCAGGGCTGCGAGCAACTCTGCCGACGCAATTGGATGGCGTCGGGCCAGGAGCACGACGTCGGCGAAGTCGCGTTCGCGGGTGGTGGCCACACCGCGGTCGATCATGGTGACCACCTTCTCGGCCAACACGGTCGCAAGGGGGTAGCCGAGGAGTCTGAACGGTCCTTCTAGCAGGCCTGGATACTCCACCTGCACCGGTGCCGGGGTGACTGGGTCGCCAACGTTGATGTCGACGCGCAGCACGGCCCGAGCCCTGTCAACCCGGGCCGGGACGGCCAGGCGCACGCCGGCGTACAGTTCGGCGTCTCTGATGACTTGCGTGCTGAGCCGGTCGGGCTCATAGGCGACCCCGTCGTCAACGGCGATGGCCAGCACCGCCTTCACCACGCCGACGATGGTGTCGACGTCGTTGGCCATGGCTTGGGCCAGAAAGGTCGATGTCCGCTGTCGGTCGGCGGCTGTTCAGGCAGGCGAGCAGCATCCCGCCCTTCAAGACCAGCTGGTCCCGGTATGTGGAGCGGGCGAGGCGGAACAGGAACCGTTCCAGCACGTAGAGGACCAGCAGCTCTTGGGTAGGTCGGCCGCTGCGTCGAGCCAGCGCCTGCAGATCGAGATAGGCCCGCCCGGCTGTGCTGTCTCGACGAACCGGACTCATTCCTGCAGGATCCGCAGCGCCTGCAGGACTGGGGTCTTTACCCGCAAAGCATTGGCGAGGTCAAGGACCCGGGCTGGTTTGGCACCCGGCGTCCGCAGGTAACGGCGGAGTCCTGCGATGGCCAGATCGTCACCGATGCGCTGGCGCCTCGGAAGCAGTCAACGACGGTTCGCTCGATGTGGCTGATGACGAACCCGGCGCCGTCTCCGACCTCGACCTGGATCCTGCCAAGATGAAATGTTGACGCCTGAAAGACATGTACAACCGTGGGGGGGTGATCGATGCGGGGACGATGCGTCCCTGAAGGAAGCTCTCCGGCAAATCGTTGCGCCGCAGCCGGTTGGCCAGCTCGGTGGCGTCCTTCACATCGTTTTTGACCCGTCGGGAGTCCCAATGCAAACCGAGCGGATGCACCAGATGCACCCGGGCACCTTCCGCCTGCAAAAGATCGGCGGCCCAATACCAGCCATACGTGCTCTCCAACGCCACCTCCGGATCCGGTCCGGCCTCGGCCACCGCCATGGCCAGAGCCACCGGGTCATTGTCGATCTGCACCGTCGAGAGCACCTCTCCGGTCTCGCTCATACGCACGATCACCGACCGGCGCCGATGCAGATCGATCCCGACATACTGTTGCTGTTGCACGCGAAGTCCTCCTTTGCTCCGGGGTTTTGGTTTCGCACCCCCGAGTGTTATCCCGCTCGGACTCCCAAGCGAGGAGGACTTTCGCGTGCCACTCCCATTAGACCTGCCAACGCCTTGCCTCCCGTCACTCAGCTGGCGCCGACGCACCACCGGCTCGCTCAGCAGAAACGCGGCGAGCGCTTCTTCATGACATCAGCTCGGGTCGCTGCAAGTCGGGACCGGCATCGGGCGCTTGAGCGCCGAACGGGGATGCAGAACGTTCCCACCGGTTCGGGACGCGAGGGCGGTCCGCATCCGTTGGCACGTGCCCCTTACCACGCGGGCTTCTGGCGTCCGGAGCCACCCCGGAAGTGATGCCGTTGGGAGGCAGGGCAACAGCGGAGCTGCCCTGACGCCCGGAGACGAGTCAGGCTCAGCTGCCGTTCCCGTCGTGGCTAATTCAACAGGAAAACCTTGGCGGCAGGGGCCTGTTTGGCTGTGCAGGCGCGATCGTGACGGCTCAACGGGCTCTCGGAGCCGGCCTTATGGCGGGGCCGCCTGGGCTCTGGCTCCTCGCTGCTGGCGGGTCGGGCATGTCTACTGCACGGGGCGGCCATTGCGCAGCCATTCGGCTAGAAGCGGGTCGACGACGCGATAGCCGGTGCGGGTGTTGGTATCTGCGGTGATCTCGCTGGCGGCCACGAGGGACTCGGCGGCACGCAACCGGGACCCGCCGCGTGGGGCGCGGCTTGCTGTCGAGTACAAGCCGGCCTGGTTCTCGGCGACGGCGGTCAGGACCTGGCGCTCACCAGTCGACAGGTGTGACCAGATCGTCTTCGCTTCCTCCCGGCTGGCGGCCAGCGCCGCGTTCAGCGCTGCCGCCCAGCATTCCTCATCGGCGGCGGTCCCAGGCGAGGTGACAGCCCACAGCTCATGGGCCAGAAGCATGGCCCGCTGAGGGTGGCCGGCAGCAGTGTCGAGCAGCGGCCCGAGGCCGGCACCGACGTCCTTGCCGGTCGCGGCGAACCTTCCGGCGATGAACTCCCCCAAGTCCAGCGGGGACAGCGGTGGCAGTGCGACCGGGCGGGCCTGCGCGTAGAAGGCGCGGCGCTTGTCGGCGAACAGCCCGTCCATCATGCCAACCTGGCTGCCGGCGAAGATGTAGCTGGCGGCGTCACCGTGATGCTGGATCTGGGACCGAATGACCGCGTCGGCGTTCGTGGCGGCCAGCACATCCTGGAACTCGTCGAAGGCGACGAGGACCCGGCGCCCGTCGCGTTCGTAGAGCCGGAGCGGCAGATTGAGACGCTCGGTCAGCGGGTCGCCGGGGCCGGCTGCGGTCGACACTTCGAGCGAGACGGGCCCTCCGCCCAGGCGGGCCACGGGGCGCAGTGTCCGACGCAGGCTGGTGAACCACTGGCGCAAACGCCCGGTCAGCTGCTCGCTGTAGGCCGTCTCGATTCGAGAGGCGATGTCGGCCAGGTCAAGCACGCCGAAGAAATCGACGTACACGGTCGTCCACCCCTCATCGCCGGCCTTCGCCAAGGTGGCTTTCAGAAGCGAAGTCTTGCCGTAGCGTCTGGGGGCGACCATCCTGGCGTTGTTCGCCGACCAGGCGAGATCGATCATCTCCTGACGTTCGACCTCCCGGTCGACGAGGTCCTCGACTGGTATGGGGTCGCTGTAGCGAAACGGGTTCACTCCAGCCGACAGCGACGCTGATTTGGGCACGACCACCAGAGTAACGGGTTCGCTCCAAATGTGGAGCAGTTTTGCTCCTGATCCGGAGCAATCGTCGTTCCCTCTGAGCACGATGGCACCGGGCGCCGCAGTGAGTAAGTGAGTGCTCGCTAGCTGGTAACCCCACAAAAACCCCACACGACGTCATCAACTCCCGGCAACCAACGGCAACTGATGAACAACAAAACTGCTGGTCAGGAGCGGTATCGCGACAGACAGGCAGGTACCGGAACTGTCGGGGTTAGTTCATGCTCTACTACGACATTTAGGGAGACCCCCTTGCAGTAGCTGGGTTTTTGGACCCGGCGGGCTTCGGTCACACACCGGTGACCCAGAAAATCGGAGAACTCCGATCATCGAGCATCCCGGGCGTCGCTCTGGGTCGTCCCCAGCGACGTCTTCTGCATCCGCTGAGAACGCCTCCTCGATGGCTTGGCGGTCCGGTCTTCCTCTTCCGGCTAGCCCTTCCGGTTGTTCGGCTTTGTGGCGTGGCTGGGTTGTACCAATATCCCCTTGAGGAGGTTTTCGGTTACCAGTTGTATTGCGTCTACTGCGTCCATTCCGACCTGTTCCAGCACGTCCGGGCTGGCGACGCGGATGGCCCCAGCGGCAAGGAACTCGGCTATCAGCGTGGCATCTACAGGGTGGAACTGTCCTATCGCGATTCCCTCGGTGACGATGTCGCCCAGTAGCCCGATAGCGGCGTGGACGTGACTCTCGAACCGGTTACTGGTTGGCGCGTAGGCGAGTATGTCTTGCATCAGGTTGGACCAGGGAGACCACAGGATCACAACGCTTGAACGCAGGAAGGCGATGAGCTTGGCCGCCGGATCTGGCGCTCGGTCCATTTCGGCCCGAGCTTGAGCACTGGCCCGCACCCAGATCCGTTCCAGGACGATGTGTAGAAGCTCTTCCTTGGTAGGAGCCAGCTCGTAGAGAGTCCGCGACGAGCAGCCGACTCGGTTGGCCAGATCGCGGACAGTGCACCGGCGAAAGCCTTCGCTGAGGAAGACAGTCTCGATGGCTTCAAGAATCGCTTCTTGTCTCGTCGTGTACCTGGGCTGATCTCCCCCCAACATGCTCAGACGCCGCTCGATCATCGAGACCGCAGTCGCTCGGGCAGGGGTTCGGTTCATCTGGCGGGCTCCTGTCGGGCACTTGATCGTGACTGCATAACCGTACGGACGCGTCCCTCCGGGTGGCAAGAGAGCGAACTAGTGGCCCTTGACAGACTACAGATGTAAAAACATAATATCAGTGACGTTTTACCGAGGTGGAGGTTCCGCCATCGGCTGCTGAGGGGGAGGCGCTCTGAGGTGCTAGTGCCGCATGTCGTAGGGCGAGGACGGGGCTGAGTTCATGGCGTCGATAGCAGTGGATGAACAGCTCGACACCCGGGTGGCGTCGTTCGAACCGGAGCAGAAGCCACGATCAGTGTTGGGATGGGCGGCGCTTGGGGTCGTTGGCGTGGGCATCTTCCTGTACACGTTCGGGGGCTGGATCCTTTCTGGTGATGCTCATTCGGTGAGCCCTGGAACGTCGAAGGTTCCGACCTACATGACGGTTTTTGCGTGGATCGAGCAGCCGCTGAGCCTGATCGGCGCCGTGCTCATCTTGTACTTCTTCCTTTTGCGTCCGTGGCGGAGACAGGGACATGTCACCCAAGACGGCTTGTTCATCCTGGCTTTCATGGTTATCCCGTGGGTGGACAGCTGTGTTGACTTCTTCCAGAACTGGTTCGCCTACAGCTCGGCTTACATCAACCTCGGCGGCTGGGACCGGTGGGTCCCGGGCTGGATGGCGCCTCATGGCAACCTGGTAGCCGAGCCGATCGTGTGGGATCTCCCCTTCTACGTGTGGGGCGGATTCGGAATGATGGCGGTCGGCTGTTGGTTCCTTCGAAAGGTGAAGACTCGCCGGCCGAGCCTGACCATCTTCCAGATGCTGCTCGTCGCCTTCTTCTTTGGATTTGTGTTCGACTCCGTGGTCGAGCCGCTGGTCTGGATCCTCCCCGGCGCGTGGACCTGGCCCGGCGCCATCAGCTGGCTGACCCTGTTCCATGGCCACTACTACCAGTTCCCCATCTACGAAGGTGTGTTATCTGGCTTGTGGTGGGCCGCCCTGGCCTGCTTCCGCTATTTCCAGAACGACAAGGGCCAGACCATCGCCGAGCGCGGAATCGAGCGGGTACGAGTGTCGACGAAGCGGAAAGCCTGGGTCCGTTGGCTGGCCATGGTTGGCGTTTTGAATCTGATCACCTTCGGAACCTACAACCTGCCCATGTCCATCCTGGGCCTCTACTCCAGCCCCTTTCCGAAGGACATACTCGACCGCTCGTATTTCATGGACGGGCTGTGCGGTCCTGGCACCAGCTACGCCTGCCCCGGGACCAATGTTCCGATCCCTCGCCGCGACTCCGCCCACTTGGACCCCGCCGGCAATCTGATCGTTCCAACCAAGAGTTGTTGGCCCCAGGAGTGCGCCGGCACGCAGGCCAAGTGATCCCGGCATGGACGCGCAGTCGTATTCGATGCTCGCCAGTGCACTGGCCGGGAGACCGGTTGCTGTCGACCTGAGCGAGGATTCGGTGACTTATACCGATGGAGGCACCGTGTACCTGCGGGCGGACGGACCTGATTTGGCCCTTCTGGGTGTAGTGGGTCAAAGCTCTCTGCTGGCTCTGGGCAGCCTCAGGCCGAACGTCGCCATCCGACTCCTCAAGCGTCCGCACCTCGTCAATCGCTACATGTCACTCGAGATGGCACGCGCCGCCGTCGAACTCAGCGCCTGCCTTCCCAAAAACGTGGCTGAAGCGATGGGCAACTGCTTTAGTGGACCTCGGTCTGAGTCGCCCGAGGCTTCCCTTCGACAGGCAGAGGCGAGTGACGTGGTCATACCGGACCCGCCGGCCGAGTTCGGCTCGATCCTGCCCCGGAAGCTGCTTCAGAGCCAAAGCCAAACCCCAGGGGGTTCTGCTTCCGGCAGTAGCGCCGCGGCTCGTTCGTTGCAGGCTGACGACAAGACCGGCGACGAAACCGACGAGTCGGAGGAATCTCGAATGCTCGAGCTGCTAATGCGATTCTTCTCGTCACCGCTGTCGTGGGAAGGACCGCTGTTTCGACTTCTGAAAAATCTCGTCGACATCCATCCCGAATCGGGATCACCGATACCTGGGCAGGGTGGTGGCCAGGAGCTCGACATGAAGGGGGTCATGGTCGAGGCCAGGGGAGGACATCGGGGCGTCGTCGTCGCCCGAGCTGGGCGAGGATCTCGAAGGTCGGAGACTCGGAGGACACCTGGTTTCGTCTACCCAGAATGGGACTGGCAATCCGACTCTTACCGCCCGAACTGGTGTCACGTGTCGGAGTACCACCCGTTGGTTCGCCACGCTGCCGACCATCTGCCGCGTTGTTCTGATGCCGAGCTGCGCCGAGGCCTGAGCCGCCTCCGGTTGAGTCACCAGTGGAAGGGCCGTCTTCCGGATGGGATCGCCATCGACCTGGACGCCCTCGTCGACAGCGCGCTGGGCAGGGCAAGTGGCCAATCCGGTGACGACCGGGTTTATCGAGCTCCCCTTCGAACCGTCGGTGACCTGGCGGTGATGGTACTTCTCGACGCCTCTGGCTCCACCGACCAGCAGGGGAAGAGCGGTTCCACCACGTGGAGTCAGCAGCAGGCCTTGTGCGCCCGTCTGGTGGCCGAGCTGGAGGCGGTTGGCAATCGTGTCGCTGCCTACGGATTCAGCTCCCAGGGACGCCAGGTTCGGTTCTTGCGTATCAAGACCTTCGACAGCCGTTTTGATCAAGCCGCTCAGAGGCGACTGCAGTCGATCGAGCCCAGTGGCTTTACCCGGATGGGGGCCGCCATCCGACATGCCACGCACCTGCTGAGGACCAAGGGAGGGACTTCCCACCAGCTACTAGTCCTCATCTCAGATGGCTTTCCTTACGACGAAGGCTATCGAGAGGACTACGCCGAACGTGATAGCCAACACTCGCTCAGCGAAGCCGTAGCCGCTGGCGTGGGTTGCGTCTGTCTCAGCCTGGGAGCGGCCGCCGACGCCGCCATGTTGGACCGAATCTGGCGCAACATCACCCACCTCCAACTCGACGACGCAGGCGAGGCGAACCGTCACGTCGTCCGAATGTTCGAATCAGCCCTGCTAGCAGCCGAGTCGGACCGTCTAGCCCCGACAAGTGTCACCTAGCGCAAGAAAGGTCGTCACACATGCACCAGTTCCCTAAGGCGGCTTGGTTAGCCAGATGAGAGGCCCCTACCCCTTCAATGGTCCCAGGAAGGCCCCAGCCACCATGTGGCGTAAGGCGATCGCCCTCGTCACGTGCATCGGGCTGGCCATTTTCGCCACCGGTTGCGGGAACCGGCTGCCGCAAAGCACGATCGAGGCCGCCGCCCGAGGGTCTTCGCCCGCTGCCGTGGGCAACGATGGGTTGGCCGGCTCAGCCGCGGCGACCGGCAGTAACTCGGTCATCGGAGCGCCGTCGTCTTCGACCGGGGTGGCCTCCGACAACAGCGACTCGGTGCCGGGAAGTACCGGGCCGGCGGGTTCGGCAAGTAGCGGTGGCAGCGATGTTATTTCGGGCGGGACCTCGCAGAGTCAGCCGGCGACCAGTGGCGCTAATGGCACCCAGTCCAGCACCGGTAGCAACTCGGGTAATAGCGCGCCCGGGTCGCCGGGAGGCGGTTCCAGTGGTTCGAGTGGCCAGCCAAGCGGTGGCAGCTCACCCGCGGCCAGCGGTTCTCCTGTCGTACTGGGAAATATTGGAGATTACAGCGGGGTGGTGGCCCCAGTCTTGGCCCCGGCAGAGGATGGATTAGAGGTATGGGCCAAGTACGTCAATGCGCACGGCGGGCTCAACGGCCACCCAGTTCAGCTCATCATCGCCAACACGCAGGGCGATCCCTCCACCGATGAGATAGACGTCCAGCAGATGATCGAACAGGATCACGTAATCGCCTTCGTCAGCAACATGGACGTCCTTGACTACACCGGATCCGAGCAATACCTGGTCCAACACGACATCCCTGCTATTGGCGGCTACGGAGCCCCGTTCATGTACTCCGAGCCCAACTTCTTTCCAGACGGCCCCACTCTCGCAGACTTCGCCGCACTGGGATTACCTGCAGCCATCCATGAAGGTAAGAAGAACATTGGGATCGTCTACTGCATCGAAACCCCGCTGTGCGGAACCGAAGTCCCGCCCATCTCGGGACCGAACGGGACCGTGGCCGAATCTGGCGGCAAACTGGTCTACACCGCCGCCGCCAGCCTGACCTCGCCGTCATTCACGTCCCAATGCCTGGGGGCCCAAAGCGCGGGGGTCCAGGTCATGGAAGTCGTCATGGACGCCGCCAGCGTCATCCGCTTCGCCCAAGACTGCGCGCTGCAAGGATTCGATCCGCTCTACGAGACAGTGAGCGTCGCCGGCCTTCCGAGCCTGGATACTGTCCCGCAGCTCAACGGGCTGGTCCTGCCAGTCTCCACCTTCCCCTGGATCGACACCTCCACTCCAGGCGAGGAAGAGTTTCAAACGGCAATGAAGGACTACGATTCCGCCGCCACGGTCGGCCCCTCGACGGCAATCGGCTGGACCGCCGGTCAACTCGTGTCCGCAGGGTCGGCAGACCTCGGATCCGCACCAACTGGCGCCCAACTGATGGCCGGACTCGACACCCTGAAGAACACCACCCTGAACGGGCTAACCCCCGGTCCATTGACCTTTCACGCAGGCAGCAACGCGACGATCGCCAATTGCGTCTACATAGTCGTTATCCACAACGGAGGATGGGTTCTCGGTGCAAACGGCGCGCCCGTATGCACCTCATAGAAACGGAGGCTCCCCGCTGGCAGGTGAGAGATCACGCCGGGTCTTGATCGTTGCAGATACCAGATTGCTGGAGGCTGAGGAATGAAAGAAAGGAGCCTTGACCAGAGTGTGGAGGGCCCTACTTCTTCGACGGCGTCTTCCGCGGAACCATGGCCGTATGGCGAGACGAAGGTATATGACCCAACAGGGCTCTGGCAGAGAAACGAGCGGCCTGGTCCTTACAACAAGGGCGGAGGGTTGCTGTCATCCGAACTCAGAACCCACATGAGACGTGAAGCCGCATAGCCTCCTGAGAAGTGTCGGGGAGGAGCCTCTTGAGGGCCGCCACGCCCTCAGACTGTCGTCGCTGGCTCCCGTGCAGGCCTGGGCCGTTGTCGGCGGGGCCTGCCTGGTATTCGAAGCGTACATCCTGGGGTCGTGGCTGCTGTCCGGGAGAGTCAAACCCACCCCGACCAGGCCGAGCCCGGTACCTACATGGATGGAGTGGACCATCCACGGCTACGAAGTTCTCGGTATCGGCATCGGCGGCGCCTTCATCTATAGCTATCTCGTCAAGCCCTGGCGCCGGGAAGGCCACATCACCCTCGACGGGCTGCTAACCCTGGTCTTCCTATCGATGTACTGGCAGGACCTCCTTCTCAACTACTTCAAGCCCTGGGTCATCTACAACTCTGCCGCCATCAATATCGGATCCTGGTTCGGAAACGTCCCAGGCTGGAACTGGCCGAACGGCAACCGTATGGTCGAACCGTTCCTATGGGTATTCCCGGTGTATGCCTACATAATGCTGGGCTTACCCATCCTCGGCTGTTACGTGATGCGCCGGGCGAGAGACCACTGGACCAGACTAGGGAGGCTCTCGCTAGCCGGGCTCTGCTTTGTCGTCTTCGTGGCGATCGACCTGATACTTGAACCGGGGATGATGCGCCTCGGGCTGTTCCAATACGGAGGCGGGATCCGATCCCTCACAATCTTCTACGGTCACTACTACCAGTTCCCTCTTTACGAGGCCTTCTGGTTCCCATTCGTCCTGACCATATGGGCGAGTATTCGGTTCAACCTCAATGACAACGGCCACACCCTTGCCGAGAGCGGGATCGACCAGATACGAATAGGGGGGAAACAGAGGACGACCCTACGGTTCCTTGCCCTCGCTGGCTTATTCAACGCCACCTTCCTCGTGTGTTACGAAGCACCCCTAGCCGTCATTCAAATCAAGTCCTCTGTCTGGCCCCAAGACATTCAACGGCGCTCCTACCTTACCGACGATATCTGCGGACCCCGCCTCGTTGTCTGCCTAGGCCAAGACCCGTACACTCACGGCCCACACTCGTGAAACGCGGCTAGCAGCGGCTAGCAGCTACAGGGATACGTCGGGATGGCTTACCGCTCCGACACTGACCGGACGGGTCAGCCGGGAGTCCGACTTCGCGTCCCTCACGCGTCCCCGCACATTCACCCGGACCCACAATCTGCTCACAATCACAGGCATGTAGTTCAGCGCCGCCGCAACGTCTCTCACTGGAGCGGCCCAGGATCTTTAGCGTGGTCACGCCGTTGGTTTCCCCGAAGGTGGTTGTGCTGACGGCGCCCGATCGTCTTATCGGGCGCGGGGTCCCGGGTCCAGGGGCACAGCCACCCCCGCCGGCTACTGAGGCGCAACCGTTCGTCGGCATTGGAAGGCTCAGTGCAGGAGGTCAGCCCGCCCGGTCTGTGGCCGCTCCCTATCATGGCGGCGTGGTCGGGGCTGGTGCCAGCGCGGGCGAGTCGTGGGCAGGGCTCGGGCGGGTCCTGTTTGGTTGGCTGTCCCCGGAGGATGACGCTCGCTGGGCCCGGCCGGCGCTGCTGGTGATGGCGGTGGTGGCCGGGGTGCTTTACGGGTGGCAGGCCACGGGAAACCTAGAGATCTACTACGCGGCCGGCGTGCGGAGCATGTCAATGAGTTGGCACGATTTCTTCTTCGCCGCCTTGGACCCCCGGGGCACGGTGAGCCTCGACAAGCTGCCCGGCGCGTTCTGGGTCCAGGCTCTGTCTGCTCGGCTGTTCGGGTTCTCGGCCGGGGCCATCGTGGCGCCGCAGGTGGCCGAGGGAGCGATCACAGTCCTCGTCCTTTTTCGGGCGGTCCGGCGACTGGCCGGGCCGTTGGCGGCTGTCAGCGCCGCCGCCGTCCTCGCCCTGGCCCCGGCGACGGTGGCGCTCAACCGGGGAAATATCTCTGACACCTTGATGGTCCTGCTCATCGTCTTGGCCGCCGACGCCACGGTGACGGCGGTGCTCACCGGGCGGGCTCGCAGTGCCGTTCTGGCCGGGGTGTGGGTGGGGCTGGCCTTCCAGGCCAAGATGCTCGAGGCCTGGCTCGTGCTACCTGCCCTGGGAGCCGCCTATCTACTGTGCGGTCCGCGATCGGTGAGGCGCCGCGTCGCCCACCTAGCCGGCATGGCCGGCGCGGCGGCGGCCGTCTCGCTCAGTTGGATGAGCCTCGTGAGCTTGCTACCGGCGTCGGGTCGACCGTATGTCGACGGCAGCCCGGACGACTCGTTGTTCCATCAGGTGTTCGTGTACAACGGTTTCGGCCGCCTGTCGCAGGTCTCTCCCAACCAACTCCTCAACCAGGCCATCGGCCTCCACATCGTCCTCTCCGGCCCGGGGTCGTGGAGTCGTTTCCTGGCCGGCGAGGACGGCCGGGACACCGGTTGGCTGATCCCAGCGGCCGCCGTCATTCTCGTGATCGGGTTGATTGTCCGTCGGCGGGCGCCTAGGGAGGATCTTTTGCGGGCCGGACTGGTTCTATGGGGTGTCTGGCTGGCCGTTTTCCTGGTGGCTCTCAGTGCCGACTCGTCGATCAACTCGTACTACGCCGCCGCGTTCTCCCCGGCCCTGGCGGGATTGATCGGCACTGGTGTAGCGGTGGCCGCCGACGTCCGGGTGGGCAGCGGGTCGACTCAGCGTCGACCTGCCCCGGTGGCCGCGGCCATAGCCGGCGTCGTATTGCTGACCGTCGGTTACACCGCTTGGCTGTTGCCGGCCCACGGCACCGGGTTGCCGGGCTGGCTGCTGCCTCTGACGATCGCCGCTGGCGTCATAGCGGCGGCGCTTCTCCTGCTGGGGTCCGCAGTCGAGCACGGGGCAGGGTCCGGGGCGCCGTTGGTCGGGTTAGCCGCCACTTTGGTGGCGATGCTGATGGTCCCGGCGGTGGCCTCGGTTTCCATGGCCGCCGATCGCCTCGGACCCTTCGACACGCCGTTCGAGTCCCAGGCCGTTGACCGGGCCACGCGTGCCTTTCTCGACACCATCCAACCGGCCGCCGCTCTCATGCCCACGTTGGAGAAGGCCCAGTTCGGCGCCCCCGACCTGATGGCCGCCCAGACGTCCGCCCTAGCCGCCCCATTCATCTACGTCAGCGGCCTCGAGGTGCTGCCCATCGGCGGCTACACGGGCACCGCCCCCGCCCCCAGTCTGGCCGAGCTGGAGTCGATGATCCGGGAAGCGCAATTCCACCTCGTCCTGCAGACCCGAACCGCCACCGATCCTCGCCTTGTCTGGGTCACCAACAACTGCCAGTTCCTTCCCAACAGCACCAAGGACCAGTTTGTTGCCTACTTTTGCGGCGCGGCAACCGGACCCCCCGCAGGTACTTCCACCTCGCCGACGTCGGTGAGCCAGGCGGACCTGGTGGCAGCCGCACTGCGAGTCCAGCAGATCGTGACTGAGTACCCGGCCTTTCTTCTTCCAGCCGGCACGCTGAAGGCACTAAAGGCCGACCCGACGGACCAGGTCGCACTAGCGGAGGCACGCCGGGTGCTGGGGCCCAACTACCTGAGCGAACTGCTCGCCCTTACTCAGGTGCCGCAACCCGTCCTTCTTTACTTGGAGAAGTGGGGGCCGATCGTCGCCAAGGCCGTGGCGGATGGGCAACTACCCAAACCCGGAACGGATCCATAGCCCCTCAATTGGCTCGCTGTACATTGCCTTCGGCGACACAGACGTTCAAGTCACACCTTCTCGAACGTCACTACCTCGAGGTGGAATCCGTGGGGGTCTAGGAAGAACGTCGCGTAGAACGTCTCGCCGTACTCCGGGAACAGCCTCGGCGCGTGGAGCACCTCGTCGCCTCGGGCGACGACCCAGTCGTGGACTCGGTGGACCTCGGCACGGGTCTGGACGAGGAACGAGATATGCGATAGCCCCGTGCGCAGGCGCGAGTGCTCGCCCTCCTCGGTTGCTGGATAGATGAAAAGCTGTGCGCCGTTCCAGTCCGTGGGTCTATAGCCCGTCTCCCACTGCCGCACGTAGCCGACCATCGGCAGGAACTCGTCGAAGTACGCCTTTGCCGCTTCGACATCCGGTACATTCAGTCCGAAGTGCTCGATGGGCACGAGGCTGTTTAGCGAGGCCATCGCCCTACTGTCAAGCATCGGTTGCGCTCATAAAAAACCGTGCTCGATACGTACGCGCGTGAGCGAGCCGGCCCAGGTTTGGACTCCTGAGCTTCTGGTCGAAGTTCGCGACGCCTGGCCATCAGGACCGGTGTGGTGGCTCCGATCGTCACACTGCTGATGGCTGAGTTAACTAACGGGTGGCTAGTTGACCGATGTCGCTAGTCGTGCCGGACGGCGAGGGAGTTGGTTACCCTCCCGGCTATGGAGGGTTGGACCCTTGCCGGCAAGTCATGGCGAATCCGGAACGGTGCTGACCAAGGCTTGACCACTTTGGTGGCGGCTGACGGCCGCTCGTCTCTGATCTATCGCGGTTCCAGCTCGCTGCCGCACGATCTGCGGGTCACAGGGTGGGACCACATTGGCGATCCGGACTCCGCTTCGGGCTACATCTTCGACTGCTTCCAGGGTCACCCCGAGGCCAAGCTGTTCAGCGCCACCGACCCCTCTGGGAATCGATCGGACTTCTTGCACAGGCTGGACCTTGCACTCGAACCCGCCGAACTGTCGAGCAATTCTTATGTCGCGGTGGCGCCAGGCGGCCATTGGATGGTTTCGGGCGAGTGGTTCACAATGCAACGACTACTCGTCTTCCCAACTCCATTACTCAACCCGTTGGCCGCTGCCCCAGGGGGCGACCTACCGCTCGCGGCAGCGGTAAAACTCGACCGGTGCGTCCGTAACATTCAGGGCGCAGTGTTCATCGACGAGCGAACGATCATCTGTTCCACCGACGACCTCTCGCCGGCTCAGTGCGGATGGCCGGTACCCCAGCAGCTCCTCCAGATTGAACTCGACGCGCCCCTCGACGGAAACGATCGCCAAGGGATTGTCACCTGCATGGGGCAGCTGCCGAGCGGACCACCCGGGGTGGGCGAAACTGAAGTTGAGGGCTGCGACTACGACCACAGGACCGGGGACCTACGGGTCGTGGTACTGCCTAAGACCCCGCTCGGACAGCTTTTGGTCGTGGTCTACCGATATCGACAGACCCAGCTCGCCGCGTCGTGATGACGACAGCCAGGGGCCACAGCGCCTCTGCGCCCACGGCCACTCGCTCCGCAAGTCCGCGCAGACCGCCGTGGAGATCAGCCGCGAACCACGTCACGAGCCCGAGGAGGACAACTGATGCCGCGGCCGAGACGGGGCGCGTCAACAGAGGCGCCCCCAGTCCGCGGCGCGCCGCGAAAAGAGGCCAGACAGCCAGGGCTGTCAACGCGACTGTGGCGGCAGCGGTGTGAGCTCGCGAGCTCCCATGGGCGGGCTGAGCGAATACCGCCACCATGACCGTCGCCACGCCCCCGCCAGCGAAGACCATCCGACCGGACGCTCGCGCCGGTCGCAATCCCGCCGCGGTGATGATATGGCACACACCCAGGCCCGCTAGGGCCGAGGTCATCACCCATCGGTCCGCGGCGCCATGCGAGGCAAGCGCGCTGATCGTGTCGCGTATCGGGTCGTATCCGGATGGCTGGCGTGACTGGGCGAGCGTGAGGCCAACCCCGAGTACCACTGGGGCGGCTGTCGCGGACCCAACAGCCCACCACGGGATCCGGTTCACTTTCCGAGCCTATGGCGCCCCGTCTCGGGGAAGCGGAGGAATAGGCCCAAGACCCTCAGCCGTTGTATCCAGCATGACGGCAGGCCACACCATCTCCACCGTCGCAAGCGACTCCCAGGTCGAAGTCCGTCTGGCTGGTGAACTGCTGGCAGCTACCGATCGCGCCGTTGTGCTCCACGAGACTGGTCTTCCGGCTCGCTACTACTTGCCCCGAGACGACGTGCGGATGGACCTGCTACGACCCACCTCGTTCCACACCACTTGCCCATTCAAGGGTGAGGCCTCTTACTGGTCGCTGGATATCGACGGCCAAACCCATGATGGCATCGTCTGGAGTTACGAATCGCCGCTTCCTGTCGCTGTTGAGATCAGCAGCATGATGGCCTTCTATCCGGACCGCGCTCAGGTCAGCGTCGACGGCAAGGCCATCAGCGCCTAGTCGACGCCTTGGATCGCCCATGACAGCTGCATCAGCTAGCATTGTATGGTAGCACTTGGGTATGGCCTCATCCCGAACGACCTTCACCATCGACGACGATCTGGCCGATCGCGCCCGCCAACTCGGGATCAACATCTCCGCCGCTGCTCGTCAAGGGGTGGCTGATGCGGTTCGCGCCGCCTTAGCCCGGTCGGACCGCCAGGCCTACTTGCAGCGTCCCGAACGCCCCGACCCGTTCTGGAGCGATGCTGAGGCATGGGGTGAGGAGTGAGGCGGGGGGAGCTCTGGCTGGCCCAGGTCGGTCGTGAGCGCCGACCGGTCTTGGTCTTGACGCGCCCCGAGGTGATCGACGTACGGGAGCTGGTGACGGTCGCCGAGGTGACAACCACGATTCGTGGCCTCGCCGCCGAAGTTGCCGTTGATCACAGCGAGGTGGGGCTAGAAAGGCCATCGGCCATCAACTGCGACGGTATCCATACGGTCGCACAAGCCGCGCTGACCGGCCCCGTCGGCGCGATCGGCGACGACATCATGCGGAAGGTGTGCTCGGCGATCAACCATGCGCTGGGCTGCTGAGGACTCGCGCTGCCGCTGGCTGGTTAACCCAGGAAGCCTGTTGGGGTCGGCGGCTTACGAGAACTCGCGGCTGTAGTACAGCTCAGGCTCGGGGCGGTCGCTGTGGACGCAGCTGAAACCGTGCCGCTCGTAGAAGCGGCGGGCGTCTCGATCCTCGCCGTCCACGTTGATCTCCATCAACTCGACGCCACGAGTCCGGACAAGCGAGCAACCTGACTCGAGCAGCGCAGAGCCGATGCCACGGCCCCTCATCGACGGTACGACATACAGCTCATCGAGGAGTGCGACCGGGGTGTCATACCAGACGTTGGAACGCAGCGTCAGCAGAACGAACCCGGCGGGCGGATCTCCGGCCAGCTGAGCGAGCGTGCTGTCAGCGAAGAGAAGGCGGCCCAGCCGGCGTGCGAGCACTTCCGGCCCGGGGGACGGCTCACCGAACTCCACGTTGAAGTCGTGGAGGAGTCCAGCGAGGGTCGCAGCATCGACCGCAGTCGCGATACGTGGAGCCAGAGACCCCGACCGCAACTCATCTTCCATCCACCCCATCCTGTCATCGAACCGAACACGCTCCGTCACCTCGATCCCGCCTGACCACGAAATCGTGGCGTGCGCTGTCATCGTGGAGGGACGGCGGCGACGTTAGAGGGGTGATGAAAGCAGCACGAGACGAGGGCTACGACGAGTTCTTCGCCGCTGTGATCGGCCAGGCCGTCAGGGTGGCCGAGCGCGTGCTCCATGATCGGCCGGCGGCGGAGGACGCCGCGGTGGAAGCGCTCGCCCGTGCGCACCTCCGGTGGGGATCGCTGCGCGACGAGCCTCACCGGGGGGGCAGCAGTACGGCTACCTGCTCATCACCTGCGACCCGAGCCACCTCTGGCCGATCGCGGCCACCGTGGACCTCCGGCGCAGCTCCTGAGAGCCCCGGGCGGCAGACACAGCGCGGCTCGGTTGGAGCGGATCAAGGGTTACGGCCCGGTTGGTGATTGATCGAGCAGCCAACCGCACCAGTCGTCGATGCCCGCGCCGTTGCGGGCGCTGACCTGGATCACCGTTGCGGTTGGGTTGACCGCTTTGAGGTTGGCGAGGAACAAGTCGAGATCGAAATCGAGGTAGGGCAACAGGTCAATCTTGTTGACGACCACGGCGTCGACCGCCCTGAACATGACCGGGTATTTGAGGGGTTTCTCCTCGCCTTCGGTGACGGCGTAGACCATGGCCTTGGCGTGTTGGCCGACGTCGAACTCGGCCGGGCAGACGAGGTTCCCGACGTTCTCGATGATGAGCAGATCGAGCTCACCCAGCGGAAGACGGCCCAGACCGGAGCGGACCATGATCGCGTCCAGGTGGCACTCGCCGCCGAACCCAGCACTGGTATTGACGAGCGACACCGCGGCCGCGCCGAAGCCGGCCAGTTGGTCGGCGTCGATGCTGGTGGCGATGTCGCCCTCCAAGATGCCGACCCGCCGGGTCTCGCCGATCTGGGCCAACGTGCGTTTGAGCAGGGTCGTCTTGCCCGCGCCGGGTGACGACATGAGATTGACGCTGACCACGCCGGCTTGGGCGAAGTCCTGCCGGTTGGACGCCGCGATCCGGTCGTTTTCAGAGAGGATCCGCTCCAAGATCTCGACCCTGGCCGTGCCCGTGGCTTCATAGCCGCGGTGATCCCCGACATCATGGCTCGAAGGCGAGCCCTCGCGCTCATGGTCGTGCTCGTGGACCGTGCCATCCGGGTGGGCGTGGAAGCGGCCCATCTCAGGTCGCTACCACGTCGAACGAGGCCAGGTCGAACTCGTCACCGGTCACCAGCTCGACATCAGCAGTGCCGCACGAGCCGCAGACCAAAATCGGCAGCTCGAGTGTGGTCCGGTTACCGCAGATCCGGCACGCCACTACCGCCGGGACATGTTCGATGTCCAGCTTGCAGTGCTCGAGGTCCGTGTCCGCCGTCAACAACTCCCAGCTAAACAGCAACGAGTCCGGCACCACCTGGCGCAGGTAGCCGATCCGGACCTGGATCCGAGCCGGGCTGCGCCCCGCCGCTCTCCCGCGGACTGTCTCGGCGATCGCTTCGCACACCGCAAGCTCGTGCATCGAAAGACCTCCCCACCCCCAACCGTAGTCGGAGCGTGTCGAATACCGGACCGGGGCCAGACCAGTCTCAGCCGGTGTACGGGTCGGCTCCTGCCGGCCTGAGGCGGGCTCCCCATTTCTCTTCGATGTGGCCAAAGCGCCAGATAGACAGGGCTGCTGCCCAGGTGACGATGAACATGCCCACGATGATGAACCCGGCGGTGTTGATGTTGAAGTTGTACATGATGCCCCAGAAGCCGCTGTGCTGGCTGAGACCTTTGATTTCGTACGGCAGCAGGCCGAGGGTCTCGATCCCAGCGATGAACAGGCAGACCGCCACCGAGAGCCCGGTGATCGCAATGTTGTAGTACACCTTGCGGACCGGGTTGAAAAACGCCCAGCCGTAGGCCAGGTTCATAAACATCCCGTCGGTTGTGTCCATGAAGCTCATCCCGGCGGTGAACAGGATCGGCAGGCAAATGATCGCATACCAGGGGATGTGGCCATTGGAAGAGAGGATGGCGATGGTCAACAGCAGGGCCACCTCGGTGGCGGTGTCGAAGCCCATACCGAACACCACCCCGACCGGGTACATCTGCCACTCCTTGGTGATGGCCTTCATCCACCGACCGAAGAAGCGGTAGAAGAATCCCCGGCTCTCCAGTTTGCGCTCCAGTTCCTCCTCGTTGTACTCGCCCCGGCGCATGGCCTGGAAGACCTTGATGATCCCGGCCAGGACCACCAGGTTGAGGATGGCAATCAAGAACAGGAACGAGGCGGACACCACGGTGCCGAAGAGGCCCCCGAATCGCTCCAAGCCGGAGCTGTTGTTGGACACCTGGCCGTAGACGGTCTTCTCGGCGATGATGATCCCGATGCCGATCACCACGACGATGGTGGAGTGGCCGAGCGAGAAGAAGTAGCCGAAGGCGAAAGGACGGGGCTTGTCGGTTCCCTGCCGCTCGTTCATGACTTTGCGGGTGGTGTTGTCGATGGCCGAGATGTGATCGGCGTCGAAGGCGTGACGCAACCCGAGGGTGTAAGCGGTGACGGCCACGCCGAACCCGAGCCCCTTGTAGTGCGACGGCACCACGAAGGCGATGAACACCAAGAAGCCCAAGGCGTGCATAAACAGGATGGAGGCGTACATCCCGACCACCCGAACCTTTTCATGGGGCGTCATGGCCTGGAACGACTGGCGGAACATCGTGACGAACCCCGTCGGCGGTGCGATGCTCTCGGTGCTCAGACTGTCAGCGGACACAGTATGAAACCCTCCCCCGGCTCGAGCCAGTCCGGCGCACGGTAGCGTGATTGCGACCTGGACGCAAGAGGTTCCACCACGTAAAGTCAGACTCGGCCTCCATTGTTGAGAACTGGGAGCAGCTAGGATAGGATGGCAGCTGCCCCAGATGCTGCTCTTGGGTTCACAGCTGGCTGAGCCAGTGGAGCCTGTTCCGAAGGACGGAAATGGATGCCAGGTCGGCGTGAAGTTCTCCGCAATAGAGGCGGGACGAGCGTGAATGCCGTGGAGGGAATCGTTGCCAAGCTGCGAGCGAGCGGGCAGCGGATGACCGCGTCCCGCAGGGCCACTATCGAAGTACTCGTGGCGAGCGGCAACCACCGACATCTGATCGCAGAGGACATTGTCGGCGAGGTCCGGGTGCACCTCCCCGACGTCGCCGAGTCCACTATCTACCGGACGCTCTCCGCCCTAGAAGAGCTCGGAGTGATAATCCACGTCCATATGGGACACGGTCCATCGACCTTCCACCTGGCCGACGATACCCACCAACACCTGGTTTGTCAGGCGTGCGGGACCGTCGTCGAAGCCGACGCCAACTTCTTTCAGGCGCTGCGAACGAAGCTCCGCGATCGGGTCGGCTTCGACGCTGACTTCCGCCACTTCGCCATCACGGGCACGTGCGCGGCTTGCAGTGCCAAGTCGGCGGGCTGATCGTCGGGCCGCAGGAGTCGCGGCGAGGGATCGTGCCGCGCCTTGCCGGCGTTTATCGGTCGCCAAGGTCCGCTTCCTTGCTGGACCCGAAGACCACCGGTGCCTCGAAGGCGGCTCGGCGGGCGGCCCGGCGGAAGGTGGCGAGCATGGCGGGGCCGAGGACGAGGATGCAGATGAGGTTGGTTATTGCTCGTCCGGTGTCCCAGCCTAGGGCGGTGGCTCCGTCGTAGAGGAGGTAGCGGTGCACGTTGGCGGTGAACGACGCGCCGGGCAGGTAGGCGATGGTGCTGTGGGGGTCGACGGTGAAGGGCCAGAAAGAGAGGTTGAGCATGAACCCGAAGAAGTAGCCGGCTAGAACTCCGTAGGCCGCGAGCATGAGGATCTCTCGGCGGCCTCGGGCGGGGGGCAGCAGGCCGGCGAAGAGGCCCACCCAGGCGCAGCCGAACATCTGGTAGGGCATCCACGGTCCGACTCCGCCGGTCAGGAGAGCGGAGGCGAAGATGGTGGTGCAGCCCAGGGCGAAACCGAAGCCGGCGCCGAAGACTCGTCCGGCGATGATGAGGGTGAAGAACACCGTCTCGATGCCGGCGGTACCGGCCCCGAGAGGGCGGAGCGCCGCTCCTAGGGCAGAGAGGACTCCGAGCATGGCGACGGCTTTGGAGTCGATCCCGCCGTCGGCGATCTCTGAGAAGACGACGGCGATGACAAGGATCAGAAGGGCCCCGAACATGAGTGGTGGCATGGCGGTGTCGCCGAAGGCGCCCGGGGCGGCGAGGAACGGCCAGAAGAAGGCGACGAATCCGAGGAGGGAGGCCATGGCGATGACCGGGCCGGCTCGCCGCCGAATCCGGATGGCCGAGGTCCGGGCCGCCCCGGCGCTGGGCGACCGCCGGGTCGCGATGGTCATGGGATCGCCCCCGGCACTGTGCGAGCGCCGGGTCGCGATAGTCATGGGACCGCCTCGGGGAGGGTCGCAGATACCTGGTCGACGGGCAGGGTCGCGGTTACCTGGTCGACGGTGAGGTACCGGAGGGGTGCCAGGATCTTGGCCACCTGCGGTGCGTAGGCAGGTGAGGCGACCAGGACGTCGGCGGTCGCGCCGTCGGCGACGACGTCCCCGGCGGCCATGACGATTACCCGGTCGGCGGCCGAGGCGACGAACTCGACGTCGTGGGTGGCGATGACCACTGACCGGCCCTCGCCGGCGAGTAGGTCGACGATGCCGGCCAGGCTGCGTTTGGCGTGGTAGTCGAGGCCCCGGGTGGGTTCATCGAGCAGGAGGATCAAGGGGGCGGCGCTGAGCTGTATGGCGAGCACGAGCGCCAGGCGTTGACCTTCGGACAGGTCGCGGGGGTGGATGTTGTCGTCGATGCCGAGGGCGAGCCGGTCGAGGAGCTCCCGGACGGTGAGCGTCGCGTCGCCGCCGGCCTCGCGGTCGGCTTGAGCGAGCTCCTGGGCGAGGGTGTCGAGGTAGAGGAGATCGGCGGGGGTCTGGGGAACCAGGCCGACCAGCTGGCGGGCCTTGGCCGGCGGGAGCGATGCCGGGTCGGTGCCGTTGACTGTGACGGTGCCGGCTTGGCGGGGGCCCGATCCTTGCAGGGCCCACAGCAGCGATGACTTGCCCGATCCGTTGCGGCCCATGACAGCGGTGACCTGTCCACTGGCCAGATCGAGGTCGACTCCCCGGACGGCTACGACCGGGCCGTAGCGGACGACCACGTTGCGGGCTGACAACACCAGGGATCCTTCAGCGCGGGCCGGCGCAGCCGACCTGTGCCGGGGTAGGGGTGAAGGCCGGCCCGAGAGCCGGGCCTGAAGGGCGCCGGCGTGCCGGCGGGCGTCTCGCACGGAGAGGGGCAGAGGGTCCCAGCGGGCCAGGCGGCCCAGCTCGATCACCGGGGGCGCGACCGTGGTGGTGGCCAGCATGGAGGCGGGCGGGCCGTCGCTGACGGTCCCGTCGGCGCGCACTTCGACTATCCGGTCGGCATATTGGACGACCCGCTCCAGGCGGTGCTCGGCTAGGAGCACCGTCACCCCCAGGTCGTGGACCAGCCGGGTTATGGCGGCGAGGACCTCCTCGGCGGCGGTGGGGTCGAGGGCCGAGGTGGGCTCGTCGAGGACCAGGATCCGGGGATGGGCGGTGAGGACCGATCCGATCGCTACTCGCTGCTGCTGGCCGCCCGAGAGCTGGTGGAGGGGCCGGTCGCGCAGCTCGGCTATGCCGAGCAGGTCGAGGGTCTCCTCGACTCTCTTGCGCATCACATCAGGGGGCACCGCGAGCTGTTCCATGCTGTAGGCCAGCTCTTCCTCGACAGTGTCGGTGACGAAGCCGGACAGGGGGTCCTGGCCGACCACGCCGACCACGTCGGCCAGTTCCCGGGGCGGATGGGTGCGGGTGTCGCGGCCGTCGACGGTGACTCGGCCGGCCAGGGTGCCACCCGTGAAGTGGGGTACCAGCCCGTTGACCGTCCCCAAAAGGGTGGACTTGCCGACCCCGGTGGGGCCGACCACGAGGACCAGCTCGCCTTCGGGGACGTGAAGGCTTACGTCGACCAGCACCGGGCCGGCCGCGTCCGCGTAGGTGACAGTGACGTGGTCGAAGTCGATCACGCCGGCACCCCCAGGCGGCCTGGCCGCTCCCCGGCAGACGCGGTGGGGTCGGACTGCTTGGGCCGCGAAGGACCCTCTTCCTGGGTCTGGGTGCGGGCCGGGCGGGTCGGGGGCGGGGCCGCGATCGCGGCCACCGCAGCGACCAGGATGGCCAGAGCGGGCACGGCCGGCAGCTCCGGCCAGACGAGCGGGTAGGTGGACGGGTTGACGCTGCCAGCGGAGAAACCGAAGCCCGCCACGAGGACAGCCGCGGGGACCAGACCTGACAGGGCGACCAGCCATTCGGCGCCGGCCCACGGGTCGGGCCGGTAACGGCTGCGCTGGACCCGCCGGCCTCCGATGACCAGGCCCGCGGCGCACGCCAGCGTGCCCCCGGCCAGGGCGGGAAGCCCCATCAGTCTCGGCACCGAAGGATCGAGCAGCCCGGAGGCCCCTACGCACAGCCCGCACATGCCGGCGATCATGAGCACCCCGGTGACCCGCCGGGACCGGCGTGATGCTCTACCCGTGCGCCCGTAGCCACGGGAGTCCATGGCCGCGGCCAGCTGCAGCGACCGCTCCAGGGCATCTTCGAGGACAGGGATGGCCACCTCCCGTAGAGCGTGGAGGCCTACCCCCGTCCCTCCCCGTAGCTTGCGGGCTCGGCGAACCCGCTGGACACTCTCGACCAGCTGCGGGGCCACTGATAGCGACACGACGACCGCCACGCCCAGCTCGTAGAGGGCGCCGGGAAGGACGCGCAGGGCCCGCTTGGGGTTGGCCAGGGCGTTAGCCGCCCCGACGCAGCACACCAGGGTGCCGAGCAGCAGACCGTCGTAGAGCGCCGAGAGCGTCCCCTCGGCGGTTACCGGGCCGCCGAGCTGCACCCCCGCCGCCCACGACGGCAACGGCACCCGGGGCAGCCGGAACCATACGTGCATGGTGGCGGCATCGATGTCGCCGCCGAACACCGATCGGAACATCACCCGGATGGCCACCACGGTGAGGGCCAGGTAAAGGTAGTACTTGAACGCCCGGGCCCACGGGGCGTCGCTGCGCCGGTTGGCGATTACCACCCCGAGCACCCCGAGGAGCAGGCCGAGCAGGAGCGGGTTGCTGGTCCGGCTGGCCGCGGTCGCCAACCCCAAAGCCCAGACCCACCAGGCGATTGGATGCAGAGGGCGCGGTACCCGCCGACCGTCTGTCAGGCCCCAGCGGCGTGGGCGGGCGGTCATGGCCCGCTACTGCGGTGTCGCCGCCGCGCCACCAGCCCGCCGCCGGCAACGAGTACGAGGACCACCGTGGCGCCGATGGCGAAGGGTAAGGGGGAACCGGCCGAGGACGGGGGACGCCCCGCGGCCAGCGGACCGAGGGTCACGATCTTGGGCCGCGTCTGACTCACCTTCCCTTGAGGTGTCGTAGTAGTCACTGGGCCGGTAGCCGGTGGGCCGCCCGTCTGTGCATGTCTGCCCGCGGTGCCCGCGAGGGTCGTAGTGGTCGAGTCCTTCGACGATGACGGGCTCTTGGTAGACCCCTTTCCGGTTCCGGCCCCGGCCGAAGCCGGGTTGGTGGTCGAAGAGACGGTGGCAGAGAGCGAAGCTGACGTTGTGGGCGACGCTGTCGGTACCGGGGTCGGGGCGGTGGGAGATGGGCTGGTCGCCGCCGTCGATGTGCTGGTGGTTGCCGAGGCAGCCGGCGAGGTGTTGGTGGCCCGGACCTCGGAGGGCGCGAAGGGGGGCTGCCCGGTGGTACCGGAGATGTTGGTGGGCCCATACACCCAGGCGTCTACGCTGCCCGGCGGGGGCTGGTAGCTGATCGGCCCCTGCTGGCTGTAGCTCCACGTGTGCTGCCCGGCGTCGGCGTGCCAGTACGACCAGTAGTCCGATGCTGGCGGGGTGTTCACGCACGAATCCTGCGAAGGGGTCGGTTTGTAGCTGGACGCTCCCTGGTTGGCCAATCCGATCCGGCAAATGAAGCCCGGCCCGTCTTCCTGGGTCCCCTCGGTGATGAACCCCGCCTGGTAGAGCGCGTTGTAGCCGGTGGTCAAGGTGGCATCGCAGCCTCGGATTATCTGGCCGTCCCAGTGGACGAAGTCCACGACCACGATCTCCCCGACGGTGGTGGAGCACTGAGCAAACGAGTCGGCTCCGGCCTCGCCGGCGCCTGCCACGCTTGTCCCCACGGCCACCGTCGCGACGGTCAGTACGACCGCAGTCAGCCACGCCCCGAACCGGCAGACAGGACCGCGCCAAGTCGCCGCGGCCTTGATCATGCCGCGGTCCTGCCGCGACCCTCTAACCGGGGCCGCCTCATCCGGCGCCTAGCCGGGCCGGGCCGGGCTGGCGGCGATGCCGACCACGGGCTTGGCGAGGGGTGTGCCGCCCGTGGAGCCGTAGAAGCCGGCGTCGCCGAAGGTGAAGATGCCGCCGTCGCTGGCGACTTCCCAGTAGCCGCGGCCGTCGGGGGTGGCGGCGATGCCGACCACGGGCTTGGCGAGGGGTGTGCCGCCCGTGGAGCCGTAGAAGCCGGCGTCGCCGAAGGTGAAGATGCCGCCGTCGCTGGCGA
>Ga0302326_10001778_pt1 | contig 53913 bp, 50 predicted proteins | sample Palsa_T0_3_FD_202264 | JGI IMG/M metagenome (GOLD analysis project Ga0302326, IMG submission 202264) | Peat permafrost microbial communities from Stordalen Mire near Abisko, Sweden - Palsa_T0_3 | ecosystem: Environmental > Terrestrial > Soil > Palsa > Peat permafrost | place: Sweden: Abisko...
GTGATCTACGGCGTCAGCTTCGACATGGTTGGCAAGCAGCCGATCGTGCTCCTGAAGACCGTCGACGGCAACAAGTTCCTGCCCATCTGGATCGGGCATCCGGAGGCGGCGTCGATCTTGATGAAGCTGCAGGGCGCGGGCACGCCGCGGCCGATGACTCATGACCTGCTGTGCGACATCCTTGGCGAGCTCGATGTCAAGTGCACGCAGGTGTCAGTCACGGAGCTGCGCGAGAACACGTTCTTCGCGTCGATCACGCTGAGCGTGAACGGCCGTGAGCTGGAGATCGACTCGCGGCCGAGCGACGCAATCGCTTTGGCTGTGCGCTCGGGCGCGCCGATCTACGCGGCCGAGGAGGTCATCACTGAGTCGGCGATCGAGTTCGAGCACGACGTCGAGGAGTCCGAGGACGTGGTGGAGAAGTTCAAGGAGTTCCTCGACCAGGTTTCGCCGGAGGATTTCGCTGCAGGCGACTCCTGATTAGCGTGTCCACGCGCTGGTGAGGATCCGCCCGACGAGCTCGTCGAAGCCGATCCCAGCGGCGTCGGCGGCTAGCGGCAGCAGGCTCGTTTCGGTCAGTCCGGGGCCTACGTTTGTCTCGAGCACAGACAGCTCGCCGGTGTCGGCGTCGAGCATCAAATCGACCCGCGCCACGCCGTGGCAGCCGAGCAGCTTGTATGTCTGCAGCGCCAGCTCCTGGGCGCGCTTGGTCGTCTCTGCGGGCAGCTCGGCTGGGCACACGAACGTGGTCATGCCGATCTCGTAGCGCGACTCATAGTTGTAGAACTCCTCTTCTCGTGGGATCGCCTCGACGATCGGCAACGCCAGCGGCTGTCCGTCCTCGCTGTCCGCGTCGAGCACTGAGACGGCGAGGTCGCGGCCCTTGACGTAGCGCTCGATCACGACCTTGCGGTCATAGGAGAGCGCTCCCACGATCGCCGGCGGGAGCTCCTCGCTTGAGCGCGCGAACTTCACTCCCAGCGCTGAGCCCTGGCTTGCGGGCTTGACGACCAGCGGGAATCCGAGCCTGCGCTCGATGTCCGGCAGCGCGGCGGCGACGCCGAGCTCCTGGATGGCGCTCTCCTTGAACGCTGTGAAGTCGGGCGTGGGGATGCCGGCCTCACCCATCAGGTGCTTTGCCAGTGCCTTGTCGGTGCAGCGCATGCACGCGGCGGGCCCCGAGCCGGTGTAGGGGACGCCGATCGCCTCCAGCAGCTCCTGAACGGTTCCGTCCTCGCCGTCGCGGCCGTGCAACGCCATGAACGCCGCGTCGGGGCCGCACTCGTGCAGCTGCGCGACGAGCTCTGGACCGGCGTCGATCGCGATGACCTCGTGCCCCAGCCGGCCAAGCGCGTGCTGTGCGCGTTCGCCTGAGCGCAGTGACACTGTCCGCTCTAGCGAGCCACCGCCCTTGAGCACCGCGACCTTCTTGGCGGCGCTCATCGATCCTGTCGTCGGCGTGCCGGGTGGGCGGGGTCCGAGCCTTCGCGTCGCGGCAGCTCGAGGATGTCGGCAAGGGGGGCTAGCTCATCGGCCTTTGCCTGCAGCTTGGAGGCAGTGGTGGGCGGCGCGGTGGATTGGGTGGGCGAGGCTCCTGTCAGGGTCCCGAGCAGCCCCTTGCCGCCACCCATGATCCTGCCGATCCGCCGGATCCCCTCGCGAATGTTCTCGTCGGGAACACCTGCGAAGTTCAACCGCATCGAGCGGCTGCCGCGCTGCCCGTCCACGTATGCGGCGCGCCCTGGCACGAACGCTACGCCTTCGGCGCGCGCCAGCAGGTCGGTCGTGTCGACGTCCCCGTCCAGGGTCGCCCAGATGAACAGACCGCCCTCTGGGCGGGTCCAGCTGGCGCGTCCGCCGAAGTGCTCCTCCAACGACTCCAGCATCACGTCGCGTCGGCGACGATAGAGGTCCCTGAGGCGCTCCACATACTCGATCCAAGCGGGCTGTGGCGGGTGGGCTTCGGTTCCCCGCTCGGCGAAGTAGGCGGCCACGAACATTTGCGTGACTGGCGAGGAGCACAGGTCTGTGCCCTGTTTGCCGAGGTTCAGCTTCTCGAGCACCGGCCGTGGCGCCACGGCCCACCCGAGGCGCAGCCCTGGCGAGAGGATCTTGGAGAAGGTGCCCAGATAGATGACTAGGTCTGAGGTGCCGCCGCGATTGGCGGCGGCGGCGTCGAGCGAATGCAGCGTTGGCAGCGGCTCGCCCTCGTAGCGCAGCAGCCCATAGGGGTTGTCCTCGAGCACGAGTAGCTCGCGCTCGCGCGCAACCTCCACGAGCCGGCGCCGGCGTGCCAGCGACATTGTCACGCCGGCGGGGTTCTGGAAGTTGGGGATCGTGTAGATGAACTTGGGCCTGCGTCCCTGTGCGTGGAGGCGGTCGAGCGTGCTCTCTAGTGCGTCGATTGGCATTCCGTCGGCGTCCATCTCGATCTGCTCGACCTGCGCCTCATAGGCACTGAACGTGGGTACTGCTCCGGGGTAGGTGGGCGCCTCGGCGACGATCACGTCGCCTGGGTCGATCAGCGCCTTGCACACGAGGTCGATCACCTGCTGGCCGCCGGTGGTGACGATCACCTCGGAGGGGTCTGCCAGGGTTCCCTCCTGCGCCATCACCTCGACGATGCAGCGCACGGTGGCGGCCATTCCCTCGGTTGGTCCGTACTGCAGCGCGCGCGCGGTTGACTCGGCTGCTACCTGGGCCATCAGCTTGGCGTACAGCTCGGGCGCGAACGTGCTCGTGTCGGGAAGTCCGCCGGCGAGCGAGATCACGTCGGGACGCTCGGTCAGAGCCATCATCTCGCGCATTGCCGAGCTTTTCATCCCGCGCGTGCGCGTTGCGAACAGCGCCTCGTAGCGCGCGAGCTCGTGTGCGGTTGGCCGGGCGCCCCGCCCGCCGCCGCCTCCGCTGGTCGATCGCTCCATAAGCCTCTGCCTCTATTCGCCGCTGCGCTCGCTGAACCTCGCCGCGAACGTCTGGTTGCCGGACGGGTCGTCTATCGTCCTGACCGATCGCAGCTTGCTCGCCACTCGCACGGTAGCGCACCTCTACTGGCTCTTTCGCATGAACGGCATCTTCTTCTACATCGGCCTTGGCGCCGGCTTGGCCGCGGCCTGTGGGCTGCGACCGTTCCTGCCGATGCTGCTCGCGGGTGCGCTCGGCTCGTCGGGCACGCTGGGAGTGGGCTTTGGCCACGGTAGCTTTCACTTTCTGCAGGCAAGCTGGTGGCTGCTGGTGGTCGTCGTTGCGCTGGTGATCGCCTACGGTTTGCAGCTGCTGGCGAGGCTCGCGCCGATCATCGATCCGAGTGCCGGCGAGGCGCGCAATGAGCCGCTTGCGGCGTCGCTCACCGGGCTCGGGTTGGGCGCGGGCGCGCTCCTGTTCGCCGGAACGTTGGCGGCGCATGGCGATGCCTGGTGGCCGGGCCTGATCGGCGGTCTGCTTGCTGCGGGTCTCGCCCAGCGAGCATCCTGGCCGGTGATCGTGCGGGCGCGCTCGCGCCTGGCCGACCGCGCGGCTCGCGAGGCGCTGACGATCTATCTCGACGCAGCCGCAGTGCTGCTCGCTGCGCTCGTTGCGCTCCTGCATCCGCTTGGCTATGTGCTGCTGGCGCTGCTCGCTTGGTTCGCTTGGCGTGGGCGGGCACGCGCGGATGAAAAGTACGCCGGACTGCGCATTCTGCGCCGCTGATACGGCTCCTGGTGAGCTCATCTAAGCCAAAGCTGGTTCTGTGTGTGATTGACGCGATGGCGCCGGCCATGCTCGAGCGCGCGATTGACGCGGGCGTTGCGCCGGTGCTCGAGCGGCTGGTGGAAGGCGGGCGCTACGTGCCCGATTGCGTCGCCGCGTTTCCCTCGGTGACGCCGGTGTGCGCTGCCTCGATCGTCACAGGCGTCAGCCAGGACGCCCATGAGATCCCGGGCATGAACTGGTTTCACCGCGAGGAGCATCGCTACGTTGAGTACGGCTCCAGCTTCCGCGCGGCGCAGCGGTTCGGGATCACACGCCAGCTGACGGACACGGTCTACAACATGAACCGCGCTCACCTGTCGGCGCACACGCCGACGGTGTTCGAGACGCTCGACGACGCAGATGTGCGCACCGCTGGCACTACGTACTTGATGTACCGCGGTCGCCACCGCCACGAGCCCCAGCGTGACACCACGTTGACGCGTGTGGCCTCGGCGCTGATGCGTCATCCAGTGATGGGTCCGCGCGAGCTGTTCTACGCCGACATCTTTGCCTCCCAGCGGACAGGTTGTCGCTCGGGGCTTGGCATGCCGGGTGTGCGCGACCGGCATTCCGGGTGCGTGTCCGCGTACATGGTCGAGCACGACCTGTTCGACTTCTTGCTGCTGTCGCTTCCGGACAATGACTGGTACTCGCACAAGCATGGCCCCGACGCGCAGGTCCATTCGATTGCCCAGGCCGACCTGCAGCTCGCGCGGGTGATGAACGCGGGCGGTGGCGTGGAGACGTTCCTGGCGGAGCATGCGGTGATCGCGATGGCCGATCATTCGCAGACCCCCGTCAGCTCCACCGTTGCGCTGCAGGACGAGCTCGCCGAGCTGGGGGTTTTGAGCCCCTCCCACCCACGTCGCTCCGGGCGCTCCGAGGATGGCGGCGGCGATAGCGAGCCGCGGATCGCCGTTTGCCCATCGCAGCGAGCGGCCATGGTGTACGCGCTGCACGAGTCAGAGCGCGATGCGATGCGCGCGTCAGTCGTCGCGCGGGCGCTGGACATCGAAGGCGTCGACCTCGTCCTGTGGCTCGAGCGCGACGCGCATGACGCCCCCCGCGAGGCGATCATCGCAAGCGCCCAGCACGGCGAGCTGCGCTTCGCCCCGGGTGGCGAGCTGTTGGATCCTCGCGGCGTGGCCTGGAGCGTGGACGGTGCGCTGGCGGTGATCGATGGGACTGTGCGGGACGGGTGTCTGCTCACGCCCGCTTATCCGGACGCGCTCGCGCGTGCGTGGGCGGCGCTGAGCTGCAGGACCTCTGGCGAGGTGTTGCTATCCGCTGCGCCCGGCTTCGAGTTCCTCGACTGGGGCCGTCAGGCGCATGTGGGAGGCGGCAGTCACGGCTCGCTGCATGCCTCGGACTCGCTCGGTGCGCTCGTGCTCAGCGGCATCGAGCTCCCAGAGCCCGAGCCAGCGCAGTGGGCGATCCGTGACCTTGCTCCACTGGTGTTGGGGCACTTTGGGCTCGGCTAGGGCTGGGGCCACCTGGGCGCTCAATGTGTCTCTCGACGAGTGCCGTACGACCATGGTCAGACAGGGCTCCTCGGAGTAGTGGTCAAGTCGCCTGGCGCGCAGCGTTACTCTCGCCCGATGCGCCTGCTCGTCAAAGCCGCAGTAGCGACCGTGCTCGCTGGCGCTGCGCTTGCAATCCCCGCCAGTAACGCAGGCGCAGCCTCGGTGTCAGCCCAGGCAGCTGTCCACGCGACGAGCGTCCACGTGACGGCTGCCCTGACGACGAGCGTCCCTGCGACGGGCGCTCCGACGACGAGCACGCACACCTCGACGCTCACGACTCCCACTAACTCCGAAACACCGATCCCGGTGGCGCTCTCGAGCACGCCTCTGGCGGCACGCAGGCTGTCCTCGGAAGAGGTCCTTGCGATCGCCAATCGTCTGCCCAAGATGCGCGCGTTGCGCAGGGAATACAAGGGTTCCTTCGGCGATGTCTATGAGAAGGGCGCTTTCCAGTGGCAGGTCAGCTACTTCACGCTGGGCGGCAAGAAGGAGATCGGTCTGGTCATCATCAGCGACCTGTCCGGGCGGGTGCTCGAACAGTGGACTGGCTTTCAGGTGGCGTGGACGATGGCGCGCGGCTACCCCGGTGCCTTTGGCAGGCATGTCAACGCGTTGTACATCTGGCTGCCGCTGTGCGCGCTGTTCATGCTGCCGTTCTTCAATTTCCGCAAGCCGTTCTCGCTACTGCACCTCGACCTGCTGGTGCTGCTGTCGTTCTCAGTGTCGTTGGCGTTCTTCAACCACGCCCACATCTACGCTTCAGTGCCGCTGGTCTATCCGCCGTTGCTGTACCTGCTGGCGCGCATGCTCGCGTTGCTGCGGCGCAGACCCAATGCCCACCGTCCCGATGGCTCCCAGCCGCCGCCGCTGCGCTTGCTCGTGCCTACCCCCTGGCTGGCACTTGGTGTGGTGTTCTTGCTCGGCTTTCGCATCGCTCTGAACGTGACCGACTCGAACGTGGTCGACGTGGGCTACGCAGGGGTGATCGGCGCTCAGCGCATCGTCCACGGCAAGCCGTTGTACGGCCATTACCCGACGGACAACGAACACGGTGACACCTACGGCCCGGTCAACTATGAGGCTTACGTTCCGTTCGAGCAGATCTTTGGCTGGAGCGGCACCTGGGATGACCTGCCGGCTGCCCATGGGGCGGCCATCTTCTTCGACCTGCTTGCCACTGCGCTGCTGTTCCTGATCGGCCGGCGCATGCGTGGCCCTACGCTCGGCGTAGCGCTCGCTTACGCCTGGGTGTCCTATCCATTCACGCTGTTTGCGCTCGAGAGCAATTCCAATGACACGCTGGTGGCGGCGCTCGTGCTGGCAGCGGTGCTTGTGTCCAGCTACCGCTCAACGCTCGCCCCTGCGGCTCGCGGCGGCCTGGCTGCTTTGGCGGCCCTGACGAAGTTCTCGCCGCTGGCGCTAGCGCCGGTGCTGGCCACACACGGACTGTCGCAGCTCTCGACCGCGCGCCGTGTCCGCGCGCTGACGCTGTATACGCTCGCCTTTCTGGCGATGGCTGCGCTTGTGTCAATTCCCGCGTTCAGCCACGATTCGCTGCACACGATCTACGAGCGGACGATCGCCTACCAGTCCAATCGCGGCTCGCCGTTCTCAGTGTGGGGTCTGTATGGGCTGCGTGGCCTCGAGCATGTGGTTGAGATCGTCGCTGTGGCGATCGCGCTGGCCCTGGCAATCGTGCCCCGACGCCCCGATCTGGTTGGCTTGTCGGCCGCGTGCGCTGCCACGATCCTTGTCGTGCAGCTGGGGATCGAACACTGGTTCTACCTGTACATCCCCTGGTTCTTCCCACTGGTGATCGTGGCGCTGCTCGGCCGCCTCAGTGATCCTGTTGAGCGTGTGCCGGTCGCGGCATCAGCACCTGCTCAATGGAGTCAGCCCGCAGCGGCTGTGAGCAGCTGATCAGCACGCCCATCAGCCACGGGTCCTCCTCGGAGGTTTCAAAGCGGATCGGCATCTGCGTCAACAGCGACTGGATTGCCTGCTCGCGCTTGACGCCGATTACCCCCCCGCGGGGCCCGGTCATACCAACATCGGTGATGTAGGCGGTGCCACCTGGCAGCACGCGCGCGTCGGCTGTGGGCACGTGCGTATGCGTGCCCACGACCGCTGTCACGCGCCCATCTAGATGCCAGCCCATGGCTACCTTCTCGGAGGTCGCCTCGGCGTGTACGTCGACAAGGATGTGCTCGACGTCGCCGAGCTCGCCCAGAGCCACCTCGATCTCCGTGAACGCGGAGCGGCCGGCGCGCAGGTACAGGTTGCCGCTGAGATTCACCACGCCCAGGCGGACACCGTCGTGCTCGACCACGCAAACGCCGCGGCCGGGCTGGCTGCGCAGGAAGTTGGCAGGTCGCACGATCCGCTTGTCGTTCTCCAGGTACGGGTAGATCTCACGGCGGTGATAGGTGTGGTTGCCGAGCGTTATCGCGTCGACGCCAGCCGCGAACATCTCCTCGGCGATCTTCGGCGTGATCCCGAGGCCACCCGCTGCGTTCTCGCCATTTACGACTACGAACGTCAGCGCATGGCGCTCGCGTAGCAATGGCAGACACTCGAGCAGCGTGCGCTTGCCGATGCCACCCACGACGTCGCCAACGAACAGGATGCGCGTGCCCTCGGCGGCCGCCTTGGCCTCAGCCATACTCTGGCGATGGTGGCAGGCAAGTGAAGTCCGTCTCGGAAAGCGCACCCCGGGCGGCGCCGCCCGACGCGGAGGAGCAGCAGCTGGCGGCTGACGAGGCGGGCGCAGCGGGCGGGGTTCCATCCACGCCGGTGCTCGCGCGCGTGATCGTTCCCCGCTGGATCCAGCTGGTGCTGCTGCCGCTCACGTTGCTGGCGCTGTGGGCGCTGGCAAAAGCCGCGGGGAAAGTGCTGGTCATATTCATCATTGCCGGCCTCATCGCGCTGATCCTCAATCCAGCCGTCGCCTTCCTGCACCGCTCACGTCTTCCCCGTGGGCTGGCGGTGCTTGCCGTGTACCTAGCATTCTTCCTCACGCTGGCCGGTATCGGCTTTCTGTTGGCCAACCCTATCTCCGATCAGGTGCGCACGTTCAGCAACAACCTGCCGCACATCGTCAAAGAAGCCAACACGTCGATCGAAAACCTTCAGCACTATCTCGATCATCACGGCATCCACGTAGAACTCGTCAAACAGGGCAAGACTGCGTTGCAGAGCGTCGAGGGCAAAGTCGCCAAGAGCGCCAGCAAACTTGCCTCATTCGGCGGTGCGCTTGCGACCGAAGTTGCCAACGGGATCTTCGATCTCGTGCTCGTATTTGTGCTGTCTGTGTACATGCTGCTCTACGGCCGCCAGATCGGCGCGCTGGTACGGCGCGCGATGCCCGACGGCGACGGCTCTAGTGCCGATGACTACCCGCACCTGGTCCAGCGGGCGGTGTCGCGCTATGTAGGCGGCCAGCTCCTGTTCAGCACCGTCATGGGTGTCTCCACCGGGCTCGCGCTGTACCTGTTTGGCCTCATCGGGGTGTTCCCAGACGGACGTACATACGCTGTGGCGTTCGCTGTGTTCTACGGCGTGATGGAGCTCGTGCCCTATGTGGGCCCGATCCTGGGCGCGCTGCCACCGGTGGCGGTGGCGTTGCTGACAAAACCGATCACAGCGCTGTGGGTGACGCTGCTGTTCATCGGCCTGCAGCAGCTCGAGGGCCACGTGGTGGCGCCCCAGGTCTTTGGGCACACGTTGCGGATCAACCCGCTGCTGGTGATCCTGGCGCTACTGCTGGGACTACAGATCTATGGGATTGTGGGCGCCCTGATCGCGCTGCCGATACTCGCTGTGGCGCGTGAGACGGCTGTCTACCTGAGTCGCCATCTGACGCTTGAACCCTGGGATCGCGGCGACAGCGCGCTGCCGTGACGAGCGCACTGAGCGTCAGCGCGCTTGCCAAGCACTATGGCGGGCTGGAGGCGCTGAAGGACATCAGCTTCCAGGCTGGCACAGGCGAGCTTGTCGCTGTCGTTGGACCGAACGGTGCTGGCAAGACGACGCTGCTGTCGATCATCGCTGGGATTCAGACGCCGAGCGCGGGCACGGTCGATCGCACTGCCGGCGACGTTGGCTGGGCGCCCCAGCAGCCGGCTCTCTACTCCAAGCTGTCGGTCGCTGAGAACCTCGAGCTGTTCGCTCGTCTGGAGGGGATCGCCGATCCCCAAGCCGCTGTTGCGCGGATGCTCGAGCAGAGCGGTCTAGGCGGGCGTGCGCACGAGCCCGTCGGCCGGCTATCCGGCGGCAACCGCCAGCGCGTGAACGTCGCCCTGGGGCTGATCGCCGACCCGCCGGTGCTCGCGCTCGATGAGCCCTCCGCGTCACTTGACCCCGGCCAGCGCGAGCGGCTGTGGGAGTTCCTCGCAGCGCGTGTTGCCAATGGCACGACCGTCGTGTTCTCGACCCACAACGTCAGCGAGGCCCAGCGCTATGCGCATCGGCTGCTCGTGTTGGCTGACGGGCGGTTGCTGTTCGATGACGTCGCAGCAGCGCTCCTGGAGCGCGGCGGTGAGAGCGCCGGCGGCGATCTTGAGCTGGCGCTCGTGCGCTTCCTGGGCGAGCACGCATGAGGTGGCTGCTGCGCAAGGACCTGCTGATCCTGCGCCGCTCGCGGCTGCTTGTTGTCCTGCTGGTCGTCTACCCCGTGGCGATCGCGCTGCTGATCGGCTTCGCGATCTCCCGCAGCCCTGCGCGTCCGCGTGTGGCGATCGTTGATCAGGCTGCGCCGGGAGCAACGATCAAGGTGGGCAGCCAGCGCGTAGCGGTCGGCGAATACGCGCGGCAGCTGTTCAACCAGGTGCAGGCCGTCGAAGTACCCTCGCGTGCGCAGGCAATCGCGAAGGTCAAGTCAGGCGAGGTGCTCGCCGCGGTGGTGATCCCGTCGGACATCGCCGCACGCGTCTCCTCAGCCACTGAGAAGGCGCAGGTGGAAGTTCTCTATAACGGCGACGCGCTCGAGCAGTCGCTGGTCCAGTCGACGTTGGACTCGGCGCTCGCGCAGGCAAACCTGGGGTTCTCCGCCCAGATCCAGCAGGCCGCGGGCGCGGTCATCGGCTCGCTACTGAAGGGCGGCAAGCTCGGCAGCATTGGCGCCCCAGAAGACCTCATTGGGCTGGAGCAGATCCCGCCGACACTGGGAAAGATCATCGCTCGCCAGCCGCGCGGCCACGACCGTATGGAGCTCGAACGGATCGACACATTCGCTGGCTTTGCCGCTCAGAACCTCACCTTGAGCAGGGCTGTGCTTGCGACCATCGGCCAGCCGATCCGCGTCAACAGCGTGCTGCTGCACGGGCGGCGCACGCCGCTGAACACGTTCGCTGTGGTCGTTGCGGTGAGCGTGTCGCTGATGTTCGTGTGCGTGCTGTTGGCCGCCGGCGGTGTCGCGCTGGAGCGCGAAGAGAGCGCGCTGGCGCGCCTGATCAGGAGTCCCCCTGGGCTGATCTCGCGTGAGGCGCTGCTCGCCGAGAAGACCCTGCTGGCCGCTGGCTGTGCGTTTGTGATCGCATTTGCGATGCTCGCCGGAATCGCTGCGTTCGTGGCGTTGGACTGGAGCCGTGTAGTGCTGTGGGTGATCGCGCTTGCGGTGGGCGCGGTCGCCCTCGGGGCGCTCGGCGTGGCGATCGGTGCGCTCGCGCGCGAGGTGCGCGCCGCGTCGCTGCTGGCGTTCCTGACGACGCTGCCGCTCGCGTTTCTCGCGCTCGTACCCGGCGGGTCGGTGTCTGGCGGGTTCTACGATGCGATCAACGCGATCTCGTTCGTGTTCCCGTTCAAGGCCGCCCTGCAGGCGCTCGACACGGCTGTCAACGGCGCCGCTCCATCGATGGGCTTCTCACTGATACATCTCGCTGTGCTTGCCGCCGTGTTCGGGGCGCTCGCGCGCGTTGGCTTGCGAGAGGTCGAGTAGTCGGACTACGAACGCCTACCCGAGCGCCGCAGGCGCTCCCCATAAACGATTCATAGCGGGGTATCCTCGAAGGCGATGGCCTTTCCACAGACGCGCATGCGCAGGCTGCGTGCGACCGCTGGCCTACGCGGCCTCGTGCGCGAGACTGACCTGCGCGCCAGCCAACTCGTGCTGCCGCTGTTCGTGACCGAGGCTGAGCCTTCTGGCCGGGAGCCGATCGCAACGATGCCGGGGGTCGATCGCCTGTCGCTGTCAGCGCTCGCCGCTGAGGCGCAGGAGGCAGCTACGCTGGGGATCGCCGCGGTGATGCTGTTCGGCCTGCCCGCCGAGAAGGACGAGCAGGGCTCAAGCGCCTGGGATCAGGAGGGTGTCGTGCAGTTGGCCACCCAGGCGATCAAGCGGGCCGCGCCCGAGCTGCTGGTGATCACCGATGTGTGCCTGTGCGAGTACACCTCCCATGGGCACTGCGGCGTTGTGCGCGAGGACGGAACCGTCGATAACGACGCGTCGCTTGAGCTGCTCGCCCATACCGCCGTCAGCCATGCCCGTGCCGGCGCCGACATCGTTGCGCCGTCGGACATGATGGACGGGCGTGTAGGTGCGATCAGGGAGGAGCTCGACGGCGAGGGCTTCTCGGAGACGCCCATCCTCGCCTACTCCGCCAAGTTCGCCTCAGCCTTCTACGGGCCCTTCCGCGAGGCCGCCGACTCGGCCCCCGCATTCGGTGACCGCCGCGGCTACCAGATGGACCCAGCCAACGGACGCGAGGCCGTGCGCGAGGCGCTGCTCGACGTACAGGAGGGCGCTGACATGGTGATGGTCAAGCCCGCGCTCGCCTATGGCGATCTGATCCGTGCGGTCAAGCGCGCTACGCGTCTGCCCGTCGCGGCGTACAACGTCAGTGGCGAGTATGCGATGGTCAAGGCGGCCGCAGCCGCCGGCTACCTCGACGAGCGCGCCACCGTGCTTGAGATCCTCACCTCGCTGCGCCGTGCCGGCGCTGACACGATCATCACCTACCACGCAAAGGATGCAGCCAGATGGCTAGCAGAGCAGACATGAGCACTGAGGCGCAGGATGCGCTCGCCTCGCCGCTCGCCGATGTAGCGGACCCGATGCAGCCAACAACGGCCGCTCCGAAGCTACGCAGCCGCAAGGACGGCGCTGCCATTGCGCTCGACGACGTCGACCGCAAGCTGCTCAACCTAATGCAGGGCAAGTTCCCGATCGCGCCGCGCCCCTACCGGCACGTGGCCGAGCTGGGCGAGATCTCCGAGCTTGAGGTGATGGAGCGCGTGCAGCATCTGCTCGACAAGCGCATCATCCGCCAGGTCACGCCGATTTTTGACACGCGCGCGCTGGGCTACTCCTCGATGCTGGTTGCCGCCAAGGTCGATGCCGAGCATCCCCACCGTGCGGCGCAGGTCATCAACAAACACCCAGGCGTCTCGCACAACTACCTGCGTAACCACGAGTTCAACCTGTGGTTCACGATCGCCACCGAGCCCGACTCCAAGCTCGGCTTGGAGGGCACCCTGGAGGTGCTCGCGCGCGAGGCTGGCGCGGAGTCCGTGCGTCAGCTGCCAACGCTGAAGCTGTTCAAGATCCGCATGGACCTGGAGATGGAGGGCGGCACCGACGCGCTCTCCAGCGCCGCTGAGGTCAAGGAGCCGATCGAGCTCGAGCCCCAGCCCTACGACGAGCTCGACATCGCCGTCATCCGGGCGCTACAGGGCGACATGCCGGTCGTCGAGGAGCCCTATGCAGCGGCTGCAGCGGAGCTCGGGATGACCCAGGAGCGCTTGCTCGATCATCTCACCGGCATGCAGGAGCGCGGCATCTTGCGTCGCGTCGCCGCAATCCTCTACCACCGCCGTGCTGGCTTCTCCGCCAACGGCATGGGCGTCTGGAAGGTGCCCGACGAGCAGATCTTCGACATCGGCTGTCGCATGGCCGCTGTGCGTGGCATCTCCCACTGCTATCAGCGACCCACCTACGAGGACTGGCCCTACTCCGTGTTCACCATGGCTCATGGCCGCTCCAAGGAGGAGTGCGACGCGGTTTTGGATTCGATCGCCGAGCGCACCGGTATCCATGAGCGCGCAACGCTCTACTCCTCGACCGAGTTCAAGAAGATCCGGCTGCTGTACTTCACCGAGGACTTCAAGGACTGGGAGCGCACGCACGCTTGACGGCGTCGCTCACCGACACGCGCTCGGCGGAGCTGTATCGGCGCGCCCTCGAGTTGATCCCCGGCGGCGTCAACTCGCCCGTGCGCGCGATGCGCACGATTGGTCGCGCGCCGATCTTCGTTGCTCGTGGCGAAGGCGCGGAACTGATCGACGTCGATGCCAACAGGTTCATCGACTACGTCTGCTCGTGGGGCCCGTTGATCCACGGGCATGCCCATCCGCATGTGCTCGCTGCGATCGCCGACGCAGCCGCTGGCGGCACCAGCTTTGGAGCGCCCACAGCCGCTGAGGTCGAGCTGGCCGGCGAGGTTGTGCGTCGGATGGAGGGCGTGGAGATGGTGCGTATGACCTCCTCGGGCACTGAGGCAGCAATGACCGCCATCCGCATCGCCCGCGCTGCCACTGGTCGCGAGCAGATCTTGAAGTTCGCCGGTGCCTACCACGGTCATTCCGACGGACTGCTCGCGGAGGCCGGGTCCGGCTTGGCCACGCAGGGGCTGCCAGCGAGCCCAGGGGTGCCCGCGAGCGCGGCAGCGGGCACGATCGTGGTGCCCTGGAACGACCCCGATGCATTCCACGCGGCCACCGAGCGCTACGAGCTCGCTGCGATCATCGCTGAGCCGCTGCCAGCGAACATGGGACTCGTTCCCCCCCAGGACGGCTTTCTGGCGCAGCTGCGCGAACGTGCGGATGCAAGCGGGGCACTACTTGTGCTCGACGAGGTGATCAGTGGCTTCCGCGTTGCTCGTGGCGGCGCGCAGGAACTACTCGGAGTGCACGGCGACCTCGTGGTCATGGGCAAGGTCATTGGCGGCGGCCTACCTGCGGCGGCGCTCGGCGGGCGCGCTGAGCTGATGCGGATGCTCGCCCCCGCCGGCGCGGTCTACCAAGCGGGGACGCTGTCAGGCAATCCGCTGGCCGTCGCTGCCGGGCTGGCGACGCTCGAGCTGCTCGATGAGCCCGCCTATCTACGTATCGCTGCGATTACCGAGCGCCTCGTCGGCGGCCTGCGCGAGGCTGCTGGCTCCTATCCAGTGCAGATCGTCAGCATGCCTGGCCTGGTGACTGTCTTCTTCAGCGAGCATCCCGTGCGCTGCTTCGCCGACGCCCAGGAATGCGACCTGGACGCTCATGCCGCGTGGTGCCGGGAGCTGCTCGCCCGCGGCGTCTATCCCCCACCCTCGCAGTACGAGGCCTGGTTTCCGTCGCTTGCGCACACGTCGGAGCAGATCGAACGCACGGTGGAGGCCGCGGCTGCGGCCTTTGCCTGCCTGTCGCAGTCGGCGGCGGGATGAGCGCCGCAGTGGAGCGCACCGGCCAGGACGCGCTCGAGCGTCTGCGCACGCTGCTGCGCAGCGAAGGCGGACTGATGGCGACGCTGCTCGAGCCAGAGGCGGAGTCAGGGCGGGAGTCAGAGTCATCCGCAGCAACCGAGTCGCCTGTGAGTCCCGCGCGGATCGCCGCCAACGGGCCGCGTGCCGCGGGTCGGCGCGAGGAGTACGAGCTGCTCGTGGAGGCGATCTATGAGGGCTACCTGCTGCACTACGGAGCGCCCCGCGTGGTGCAGGTCCCTGAGGCCGATCTAAAGCTCCTCGCCGGCGATCGGCTATACGCGATCGGGCTGGCCCGCCTGGTGGAGCTGGGCGACACGCTTGCGGTCGCTGAGCTTGCCGACACGATCACCTTGAGCGCTCTCGCGCAGGGCTCTGGCAGCCAGACGTTGGCAGATGCTGTCTGGGACGCTGGCGCCCGCGCGGTTGGCTGGGGCACGAGCGACGCGCATAGGCACGCCAAGGACCTAGTACTGGCGGGGGCCCCCGATGCCATCGAGGCGATGCGCACAAGCGCTGCGGCGGCTGCGGCGGCGCCCTGAATCGCGCCCCGGTATTCTTTGCGCCCGGTGCCAGACAAGCGCGACAAGCACAAATCCAAGTACACACTCGACCGCCAGATTCCGGGCGCTTTCGAGGGCGAGACGATCACGCGGCGAAGGTTCATGACTGGGACCGCACATACCGCAGGTGCGGTTGCCGCTGCCTCCTTCGCTCTGCCTGCGCTCGGCTTCGCCGTCGGGCCGATCTTCGAGCGCAACACCGTCCGCTGGGAAACGGTGGGAACCGCCGACCAGTTCAACGAAAACAACTACATACCAACCGTGCTGACCGTGGTCCCAGGTATCGGCGAGGCGGGCAAGACAACCGTCTACATTCGCAAGCACAACGACACGATCGACACCGACAGCTACGACCGAGACACGCCCTACATCGCGATCTCCGATCGCTGTGTGCACCTTGGTTGCCCGGTGCGCTGGGTGGATGCCGCCGAGCGCTTCATCTGCCCGTGCCACGGCGGTGTGTATGACCTGCTCGGCAAACCCGTGGCCGGCCCGCCGGTGCGCCCGCTCGACCGTTTTTACACGCGTGTCAATGGCGAAAACGTCGAAGTCGGGCCCCGCTTCAGCGTCAACAGCCAGCTGCGTCGCTTTTCGCCGCGCGACCCTGGCGAGCCGCTGGACGGCATTGGACAGTATCTCTACCCCTCTCGCCCGGACGCCCGGAAATAGGGCTTAGCTCATGCCAAGGCTTCCCAAGCTCCCCGCTCCTCCGCTCCCTGGTCCCCTGCAGGAACCGCCGCCGCGCCCAAGCGAGGGTAACGGCAAGGGCGGCCCGCTCGAGGATGCCAAGCAGGCGGGGATCACGACCGTCGCGTGGGTGGACGAGCGCACGTCGCTCAGTGGCGCTGCCCGTTGGATGATGTTCCGCAAGGTGCCCAAGGGCACCAACTGGTTCTACACGCTTGGCTCAGCCACGATGTTCGCCTTCCTCAGCCAGGCCGTCACGGGTGTGTTCCTGGCGATGTACTACCGCCCCGAACCGGGCGGCGGGGCCTACGAATCGATCCGCTACGTCACCAACGACGTGTTCCTGGGGCAGTTCGTTCGCGGCATGCACAAATGGGGAGCGAGCGTGATGGTGGTGCTCGTGTTCATGCACATGGGGCGCACGTTCTTCTTCGGCGCCTACAAGTATCCGCGCGAGCTGAACTGGGTGATCGGCGTGGTGCTGTTGATCCTGACGATGGCGATGTCGTTCACCGGCTACCTGTTGCCGTTCGACGAGCGCGCTTACTGGGCGACGATCGTCGGTGTGAACATCAACGGCACTGGGCCGCTGATTGGCCCCTACCTCTCGGACTTCCTTCGCGGCGGCTCGGAAATCGGCGCGACGACGCTGTCGCGTTTCTATGCGATCCACATGCTGCTGATCCCTGGACTGCTCGCAGCGCTGATCGGCGCCCACCTGTATCTCGTGGCCAAGCTGGGCACCACGGCGCCACCGTGGAAAAAATCCGAGAAGCCCGCAGAGCTACGCGAGACGGAGGTCTAGACCCCGTGGCATTCCGCACAGCAACCGGCCACGGGCGACCGGCGGGACTCCCTCGATGAACCAGCGCGAGAAGGAGGAATACCTCCGCGAGTACGGCGCTCTAAAGGCCCAGGGCAAGCCCTTCTTCCCCTACGCCGTGGCCAAGGACGCGGCGATGGCGTGTGTCGTGATGGCGGTCATCATCGCGATGTCACTGGTGCTCGGCGCTGAGCTCGGGGCGAAGGCCAACCCGACGACGACGAGCTATGACGCGCGCCCTGAGTGGTACTTCTTCTTCCTGTTCGACATCCTGCGCATCATCAGGGTGTCGAGCATCGTGCAGCTCGCCACGATCGGTGTGCCGACGCTGTGCATGATCCTGCTGTTCCTGCTGCCGTTCTACGATCGCGGTCCTGAGCGTCGTCCAGAGCGTCGTCCTGTAGCCACCATCACGGGCATCATTGTGATCGGCGCGATGGCCTACCTCACCTATAACGGAGCTACCGCAGGCACGCCAGACGCGCTGGAATGGACTACGCCCAAAGCCGTTCTCCAAAATGGGCCGGCTGCGGTGGCAGAGTGGAACGAAGGGCGTGCGGTGGTCGCTCAGTCGGGCTGTGAGGCATGCCACAAAATCGGCGACAACGGCAACGTTGGCCCGGGGCCGGACCTGACTCATATCGCCTCGCGGCTGCCAACGCTGGGGATCGCACGCACGCTGGTGAACCCGACAGCACCGATGCCGTCGTTCAAGAGCTTGCCGCCGAAGAAGTTCAAGGCGGTCATCGACTTCCTCTCCACGCTCAAGTAGCCGCGGCGTGCCCGCTCGTGTGCGAGGCGCTGTCGGCACGCTCGAGGCAGGTCAGGTACGGGCGATGTTCGACCGCATCGCTGGTGTGTATGACCTGATGAACACTGCGATGACGGCGGGCTTGCACCACCGTTGGCGATCGCGTGCGGCCGAGCTGACGCTGGTTGGCCCAGGCGCTCGCGTGCTCGACGTCGCCACTGGCACCGGCGATCTGGCAATTGAGCTGGCTCGTCGTGTGGCACCGGACGGCGAGGTGGTGGGTAGCGACTTTGCCGAGGGCATGCTCGACCGTGCGCGCGCCAAGGTCGCCGCTCGCGAGCGGATGGCCGTAAGCCCGCGCTTCGAATGGGCGGACGCGATGCAGCTCCCCTACGACGAAGGCTCCTTCGATGCTGCAACTGTCGGTTTCGGCGCGCGCAACTTCGAGGACCTCCCCCGTGGGCTCTCCGAGATGGTGCGCGTGGTGCGCCCTGGAGGTCGTGTGGTGGTGCTCGAGATCACCACCCCAACACGGCCTCCGCTATCGCTGTTCTACGGGCTGTGGTTCGACAGGCTCGTGCCGGCGCTCGGCCTTCTTGCCGGTGCAATCGTTGGCCTTTCCGCGCGCCTGCGCGGGCACCCACCGCGTTCGACGATCGCCGATGCCTACACCTACCTGCCCAACTCCGTCAAGCGCTTCCCCGGCCCGGCAGCGCTGGCGGCGGAGATGCAGCGTGCGGGCCTGTCTGACATCCGCTACTTGCTCATAGCTGGCGGGATCGTTGCCATCCACGTCGGCACTGTGCCAGCAGAGTGGGCATGATGAGCGTAGTGAGCAGCACAGTGACTAGCGACTCTGCGGGCGTGGATGGACTCGACGCGATCATGGAGCAAGGCGGAGCGAGGCTGCGCGAATGGATGGTGCGCACCGAGCGCCATCTGGAGCGGGTTACCGCGCAGGCCGGCACGCCGCTGGCATCGCACGCAAACGCCACGGTCAGTGCTGGCGGTAAGCGGCTGCGCCCGCTGCTGGTGATCCTTGCGGCGGAGTCCGCTGGTGGCCCGCCGGACACGCCGGATGGTGCGGAGCGACTGGTGCGCGCGGCGGTCGCAGTGGAGCTCGTGCACTCAGCGACGCTCGTCCACGATGACCTGATCGACGGCGCGTTGCTGCGACGTGGCCATCCGACGGTAGCGGCCGTGGCCGGTAGGCAGATGGCGGTCGCCACCGGCGACCTGCTGTTCTCGCGAGCTTTCGCTGAGCTGGCGCGTAACAGCGATGCCCAGCAGCTCTCCGCCCTCTCGGACGCCAGCTCCGCGTTGGCCGAAGGCGAGCTGCTGCAGCGCGAGGACGCCTATGCCTCGCACGTCGCGATCGAGCGTTACCTGAGGCGCTGCGAGCTGAAGACCGCTGCGTTGTTCGAGGCGGCCTGTCGCCTGGGCGCGCTTACCGCCGTTGGCGCGTCGAGTGCGCTGGCGGACCAGCTCGGCGCGTTCGCGCGACGGATCGGGCTTGCCTTCCAGATGCTCGACGACGTGCTCGACGTGTCCGGGCCGGTTGAGCGGACGGGCAAGTCGCGCGGAACTGACCTGCTCGACGGTACCGTCACGCTGCCGTTCATCCTGGCGCGCGAACGCGAGCCGGGGCTGGCTGCGTTCAACCTGGCATCGCTGGGCGGGCCGCAACAGGCCGAGGCGTTGTGCGAGCGTATAGCAGCGACTGGCGCGCTGGATGAGGCCCGAGAGCAGGCGTTGGCGGTTGTGGCAGACGCGAAGGCTGCGCTCCCGGCGATCCTCCCGGACGGGCGTGCGGCGTTGCTGGATATGGTGGCCGACGCGGTGGTCGAGCGTTACCGCTGAGCGAACGCTCAGAAGTCGCTGGGCATAATCAGCTCGGCGTCGAGCGCACGCACGAAGAAATCGATTTCCTCGGACATGTTCGCGTGCGTCATGCGCCTGAGATCCCCAAGCAGCGCGCTCGATCCGCGGTCGAGCTCGTCATCGAGGCGTTCCACGGCCGTCTGGTCGAATACGCCTTCCCGGCGCGACTCGCACTCGGGGCAGCGCAGCACGATGCGCCAGTGGCGCGGGCCCTCCTCGGACCAGTCCAGCGGGTAGACCAGCTCACCGGCGCAGTGGAAGCAGATGTGCAGCTGCGCAGGCGCACAGGCGCCATCAGCGGGTTGATGCTGATCGCCATACACGGCGCCTGTCGGCTTGCCGCCCTGTGCGGAGGCGTGAGGCTGGATATCGGGGTTCTTCTCTGATTCCATTGCGTTCTGGGTCGTCATCGACGCACAGAGCGGGCGCCTTTAGCGAACGGCCCCGCAGCCACACGGTGGTAGGTTCATAAGGCCCATGGCCAGCGCGATCCGCACGATCGGTCACGAGGATCGCCTTAGCCTCGTGGACCACCTGGAAGAGCTGCGCACCCGCTTGATCGTCAGCGCAGCAGTACTGGCGGTTGCGTTCGGTGTCTGCCTTTGGCAGAACCACACGCTGCTTGAAGTCGTCAACAGGCCGCTTACAAGCCAGACCAAAAAGCAGGTCGTCAAGGGCCAGGGGACCGTCGGACAGGCGGCGCTGGCGCAGCAGGGGTTGCTGAAAGTGGCCGCCCATACGCAGGCTGCTTTGGGCGTGCTCGTAGGGCCCCGCAGTGGCCTTTCAGCTAGCGCCCGCACCCAGCTTTCGCCGCTGATCGCCGCGCTGAAGGCCGACGTGGCCAAGATCCCGCATACCGCGCCAGCGGACAAGCCGGCGACGCTGGGCGTTGGCGAACCGTTCACAACGACGATCACCGTGACGCTCTATTTCGCCTTGATCGTGTCGCTGCCACTGATCTTGTACGAGCTCTACGGCTTTATCTTGCCGGCGCTCAAGCCGAATGAGAGACGCGTCGCCGTGCCGCTGCTGACGGCCGTTCCGTTCTTGTTCGCCACTGGCGTGGCGTTTGGGTACTTCGTGGTGCTGCCCGCCGCTATCCGCTTCTTCGTGAACTTCAACGCCGACCAGTTCAACGTGATCGTGCAGGCAGGCCCCTACTACAGCTTCGCTGCAACCATCCTGCTGGCAATGGGGCTGGTCTTCCAGGTACCAGTCCTGATCCTGGGGGCCACGCGGCTGGGGATGGTTACGCCGCAGCAGCTGCGCAAAGGCCGACGCTTCGCGCTGGTGGCCTGTGCGATCATCGCCGCGCTGCTGCCTGGCGAAGTGATCACGATGCTGCTGGAGACGGTGCCGCTGTATCTGCTCTACGAGGCGAGTATTCTGATTGCGTCGTTCATGGGGCGAGCGGATGTCGCCAGTGACGATGAGGGCAACGCAACCACTGCAGGCACCCGGCATCCCGTGGAGGGCCCGGCGCCAACACAACCGGGGAACCCAACGGAGCCAACCGTGCAGGACTTGATTGACCACATAGACCCAGGACTCTCGGACTAATGCTGTTCGACCTAAGAGGGCGCGGCCGTCGTCGCACGGTGCGTGTGATCTACACGGGCTTGGCCCTGCTGATGGGAGTTGGCCTGGTCGGCTTTGGGATCGGCGGTGGCTTTGGCGGCGGCGGGCTGTTCACCTCGATCGGCAAAGAAGGCCCGGGCGGCGGCTCGGGCTACTCCAAGCCGATAGCCAAGTACCGCAAGCTCACCAAAGAGCAGCCACACAACGCGAGCGCGTGGGAAAACCTCGCCAAGAACCTGTACCACGAAGCGGGCAACGAACCGTATACGACGAGCGCTGGGGTGGTCACGAGCAAGGGCAAGGAACTGTTTAGGCAGGTAGACCAGGCGTGGAGCAGCTACATCGCGCTGAATCCACCCAAGCCCAACTCCGAACTGGCGCATCTGATGACGGTCGTCTACAGCGAAGAAGGCCTCAACGAACTGGGCAAAGAGGTCGAAGTGCTGCAGATCTTGGTCGCCGCCAACCCCACATCGGCCGCGCTGTACGCGCAGCTCGCCCAATATGCCTACAAAGCGCACAAGACCAGCCTCGGTGACCTGTCCTCCGCAAAGGCCGTCAGCCTGGCCCCGGCGGCCCAGCGCGCGCGCGTGAAGGCCGAGCTGGCTGAAGTCAAGGCCAACCCGTCGGGCGAAAAAGCCTTCACGACCACGACGAACGGCAAAACCCTGGTGGGCAAACTGAACTCCAAGGGCGAAGTGAGGGGAGTGCACGAAGTGACGACGCCCGCGTCGAGCAAATCGTCGGGCACCAAGAAGAAGTAGTCGGCTAGGCCCGCGCATGGCGGCAGCGCCGGAAACCCCGCGCTACAGCGGCCGTCTGCTGATTGGCTGCCCTGATCGCCCGGGCATCGTCGCCGGCGTGTCCAGCTTCCTATTCGAGCAGGGAGCGAACATCGTCTCCTCGCATCAGTACTCCTCAGACCCCAGCGGCGGGAGGTTCTTCCTGCGCACCGAGTTCTTCCTGCAGGAGCCGGTCGAGCGCGAGCGCTTCCAGGAGAGCTTTGGAACGGCGCTGGCTGCGCGCTTCGAGATGGACTGGGAGATCCGCTGGTGGGGGGAACGCCCGCGCCTGGCGATCATGGTCTCGCGGCACGATCACTGCCTGCAGGACCTGCTGTGGCGCTGGCAGCGAGGCGAGCTCGACGCGGAGATCGTGGCGGTGATCTCCAATCACGCCGACCTCGAGGCTGCGACTGTAGCGGCGGGTGTCCCGTTCCACCACGTCCCGGTGCACAAGGGCGAGAAGGAGCGCGCGGAGGCGGCGATGCTCGAGCTGCTCGATGGACGTGCCGAGCTGCTGGTGCTTGCCCGCTACATGCAGATCCTCAGCGGCGAGTTCCTCGAGCGCGTTGGTATGCCCGTCATCAACATCCACCACTCTTTCCTGCCCGCGTTCCCCGGAGCGGATCCCTACGCCAGGGCGCGTGAGCGCGGGGTCAAGCTGATTGGCGCCACCGCGCACTACGTCACTGAGACGCTCGACGACGGCCCCATCATCGACCAAGATGTCGTGCGTGTGGACCACCGCCAGAGCGCCCAGGACCTGGAGCGTGTAGGGCGTGACGTCGAGCGCATTGTGCTCGCCCGCGCGGTCGCGTTGCACCTGGACGATCGGGTGATCGCTGACGGGCGACGCACGATCGTCTTCTGAGGCAGCGGGCGCCCCGCGCGCTTGGGTAGAATCGGCGGTCGGCCGGATGACATGACCGGCGCGCTCATGGGCCGTTAGCTCAACCGGCAGAGCAGGGGCCTCTTAAGCCCAAGGTTCCGGGTTCGATTCCCGGACGGCCCACTTTTTCGAACGTTGCGCAAACCCCTGGCGTGACGATGCGGTAGGTCGGCTGGATCTCGGTCTTGCTGTTCACGCGCAGCTCTGCGACGAGGATGCGCAGGAGTGCCTTGGTTTGCTCGGGCTCGCCTTGGGCGAGGACGTTCTCCAGCCGATCGGCGACGGCTGCCAGATCGGCTGTTGTGGGCGTGGCTGCCGTCTCGTCGTCATTGTCGGCCAGCTCGGCTTGTTGGGCGCGGAGGTCATCGAGTCGGCTTGTCAGCTCGGCGAGGCGTTGCTCGCAGCGCTCGGGGGAGAGGCGGCCTTCCTCGAACGCGTCGAAGTAGCGAGCGGTCGAGTGTTCGGTGCGGGTGATCTCGGCGGCGATCGCTTGGCGGCGTTCTTCGAGCGCGGGTCGCTCGCGGTCGGCTTGTCGCTTGGCGGTAGCGAGGGCGTCTTGGATGAGTGGTCCGTCGCGGTAGATGCCTGCGAGTTGATGCAGGACGGCGGTCTCGAGCTTCTCGCGTGAGATGCGCCGGCCTTGGCAGGCTTTGGGGCCGTACTTTTGGCGGGCGGTGCAGGCGTAGTAGTGGTAGAGGCCGCCTTTGCCGCGTGCGGACATGCCGATGTAGGCGCGGCCGCAGTGTCCGCACCGAACGACGCCGGAGAGCAGGAAGTCCGAGCGGTTACCTCGGCGGCGGGAGGCGTCCTCGCCGCGCTCGGTGAGGATCACTTGCGCCTGATCGAAGGTGTCCTGGTCGACCAGTGGCTCGTGTGTGGAGATGAAGTCTTGGTCACGCCAGCGGATGCGCCCGAGATATGTCGGGTTGGTGAGAACGCGGTGCACGGCCGGGTGCCCCCAGCCTGCGGATGGTGCTGGTGCGTGCTCGGCGCGGAGCTGGTGGGCGATGGCGATCGTGCCGAGCCGGTCCTCGATGTAGAGCTGGTAGATCCGCCGCACAGTCGGTGCGGTTATCGGGTTGGGTGTGAGTTGGCCGTCGTGGAGGGTGTAGCCGAAGGGTGGGCGTCCGCTGTACCAGCGGCCTTCGCGGGCGCGGCGCTCGATCCCCGCGGTGATGCGGTCAACGATGGTGGCGTGCTCGAACTCGGCAAACACGCCGAGCATCTGCAACATCATCCGTCCTGCGGCTGAGCCGGTGTCGAATGGCTCGGTCGCCGAGCGCAGCACGACGTTAAGGGCGTCTAGCTCCTCGGCGATGCTCGCGAGCTGACGCACCTTGCGGCTGAGCCTGTCGATGCGGTAGACGAGGAGCTGGTCGATGCGGCCTTGGCGTGCGAGGTCGAGCGCTGCTTGGAGGCCGGGCCGGTCGAGCTTGGTGCCGGTGGCGCGGTCTTCGTGGTGGGCGATGATCCGCCAGTCCTCCTGCACCTTGCAGAACGCCTCCAGCCGTTCATGCTGGGAGTCCAGCGAGGTCGGCTGGTTCTCCTCGTCGGTGGAAATGCGGGTGTACACGCACACGCGGGTCATGGCTGCCTCCTATCGCTCGCCGTCGTGATCCTTTGGCGGGCCGAGGAGATCAGAACCGACGCCGGATCTCAAGCCCTCTCGTACCGCTGCTGGCTGGCTTTGCCGCAGGCGTTCCCGGGCGTTGACCACGATCGCGAGCACCGCGCTTGTGCAGTCCTTGTTCCATACGGCCACGGCAATTGGCGCGGGGCTGTACGCGAGCGCGGCCGTGACGCTCGCTGCACGTTTCGCGCTCGGGACGACGAGCAGCACGAACGGATCGAGCTTGCCTAGGGAGCTGGTGCTCGGCGATGTCGCTCAACATCACGCCTTCACGCTCCCGCTCCCGATGACGCTCGGCACGCTCAACGGCCGCGAGCACGAGCCCATCAGACACCGGCTCAAACCGCCCCAGCTCGCCATCCAGGCGCTGCCTCTCAGCGCCGTCGCCCGATCCGCCATCGCTCCCGCGCTGCTGCTTGTCTGCGTCGCTGCTCATCTCGCCGACTCCTCTCGGGTAGCCCGAGGAGCGCGCAGACGAGCACGACCAGATGACCGCAGAGAGCTACGGTTTCCAGGGCATTGAAGGCACGCACCTTCGGTGCTCAGGCCGGGCGGGCGCGACCAACGCCCGTCCGGCCACTTGATTGTCGAATCGCGCGATCAGAGCAGAACCCGCGCGAGATCGCAAGAGGCGGCCCGCGGGAAGGAGTTGCCGCCGCTCAGACTGCGTGGTGCATGAGATGGTCGAGCACCGTGAGGTGGGCGTGCCATCCGTCCAAAACTGGCGCCATCTCGCCGAGCCATACGGGTTCCGTCGGAGCATGGCTTGCGAGCTGGTCGCGGATCCCGCCCCGGGAGATGACGATGCAGGCTTGTCGGTGTCGGCTCAAGAGCACACACAGTCGGCCGGCATCGAGATGGAACTCGCTCGCGTCTCGGCGGCCGGAGAGCGGGTGCCAGACGACAACGATCTCGAACTCACGGCCTTGAAGAACGTTGGCCGTGTCGACCACGACATCATCGACCGGAACCCCTGTCCGTGTGCGGGCGTCCTGTAGACCGGTGCGGACGTGGTCCCGTTGGTCACGGTGGGTAACACCGACTGCGATGTCGCTGGGCTGCAGGCCCCGGGTTCCGTACTCGTCCTCGACGGTGAGATCGGTGGCGAGGAGTTCTTTGATGATGTCCACGATGGTCGCGACGGCCTCGGGGTCCGTCTGTGGCATGGGCAGATCGTCGAGCTCGAAGTAGGCCCACCCATCTCGTGTCGCACTTCTGACCGCGTCTGCTGCTCGTCCGCGGTGCAGCGGGGTGACGCCCCGTCGTAGGCGCCGTTGTTGCGGATGAGTGCCCGCGGTGAAGGGGATTTCGTAGAAGGCGTCAGAGATCAAGCTGGCCGCGTGGCTTGGGAGGCGCCACGAGATCGGTAGGGCGAAGCGCGCAGTCGCCGGCTGGGTGGTGAGGATCGTTGCCGCCGCAGTTTCGAGCGGCGAGAGCGGCCGACCCCGAAATCGGGTGTCGTCTGCCGTCGTAAAGGGGGCGAGCTGACCGGGGTCGCCGACCAGGAGAAGCGACTCCATCATGACCCCGATCGGGAGCAGAGCATCCGACCGCATCTGATACGCCTCGTCTACGATGGCGAAAGGCCAGCTTTGGTCGAAGCCGATGGTCGCCCACTTGGCAGCAGTAGCGACGATCACGTGGCTGTCGTGGAAGTCGGTGATGGACTTGCTGAATGTCAGCCCCTGCTGGGCGCGGATGTCGTCAGGCGGTACGTAGCTGGTGGCATGGAGGCGTCCGACACGCACGAGTGGCGCACCGCGTTGCTGGTCGGCGATGAAGCCACGGATCATGTCGTCGGCCTGGTCGTTGGTCTGGACGACGATCGGGACTTGCGCGCGCTGTCGTGACCGGCGGCCGATATCTCGCACTAGTGTCGACTTCCCGGCACCGGGCGGGCTGTCGACAAGGGTCGACCGACTGCCCGCCGCGACGGTGGCCCAGATCTCTTCCTGCGCCGTCGCGGCGGCCTCTGCTGCCTTCACTGGGACTCCTCCTCCGGGTTGTCCTCGATGATCTGCTGGTGAGTCCAGGGGATGTCCTCGACCTTCGATCGTTTGTAGAACTCAGGCTTTCCGTAAGGGCTGAGGACGACCTCATCCCCCGAGTTGGGCAGGAGCCCGACCGTATTGCTCTGATTTGCGCCTTTGAGAACCTCCGCTCGGATCAGGTTGCTGCCGGGGTCAGAGGACAGCACCGCCAGCATCACCCCGGGGTTGGTCGAAAGGAAAAGCGTCGTCCCCGCCGGTCGGGTGAACTCGAGGGCTGGTTCGATGGTGATCAGGGGCCGGCGCACCGCTCTCCCGTTGGCGTTCCGGGTCCGGCGCTCAGGCTCGGCTGTCACGACGCGTCCGGCGAGGGCCTCACCGCTAGCAACTGCTGTCGCCATTACGAGCGGATCGTCCCAGGCCATCTCTCGCTGAAGGTTCTCGGTGCAGTCCTCCAGGATTTTCAGCCGTGTTGCGGCCTGGAGAGGCGTGGGGATGTTGCGGAAGAAGGCTCGGCCCTCGGCGACCCGGTCGCAGTGGTTGGTCCATTCGCTCTTGTCTTTTTGCCATCGGATGGCTACGTGCTCGGCGGCTGGCAGCAAACCAAGACGATCCAGTGCTCGCCAACAGTCTGTCCAGGCTGGAGAGAGCTGGTCGCGGATCTCGCCCTCGAGCTCGCGTCGCACTCGGGATTGGGAGACCGCGTCAGCGGCGGTGTGCCATTCCTGGATCAGTTCGGCCAGCGAGTTAGCGTCCCAGTGGGGATCGGAATCTGGGCCGGCCGGAGGCGCCGCCTCGCCCTCCCGGGCGGCCTGCGGGCTGTCCATCCCGGTCGGTGGGTCGATCCAGCCCAGCAGGGCGGCCAGGTTGAGATCCTCTGACGGAAGCTGTCCGGTCTGCCAGTGGGTGGTAAGCACGTCGGTAGCAGCTAGGACGAGGCTGCTTCCGGGCATGAGGTCGGCGAAGAAGGACAGGTGTTTTCCTGCCAGCGGAACCGCTGGCGGCGCAGGCGCGTCACCGTCGGTCCTCAGGTTGCGTGTAAAGCGGCCGACGATCCCGCCAAGCCAGTCGGCGGTGGCGGCATTGGGAACGACGAGCTGTGGTGCATCCAGACAGTTGCCAGACTCGTCGCGGTCCTCGAACTCGGAGAGATAGGTGAGGAACTCCGCGGCGAACTCGTCGAGGGCCTCAAACCGGAGTCCACGGTTGCGGGGCTCAGGAACCACCATGCAGCGTGGTTCCTGGTCGCGGCTGGTGCCCCACATCAGCGCGAGGGGCGCGCCGGGATCACCAGCGAGGTGGTAGCCGACGAGGACCAGCGGGCGTGGGCTCAGGTGGACGTGGCGCCTTGTTGTCTTGGCAACAGCGCGTCGATCGCTAGCGGCCAGAAGGGCCTGGTGGGTTTGCAGGGCGTTCATGCAACTCCTCCGACGGCGAGCCGGGCAGCTGCGGCGCCACGTGCTAGGGCGGCTGCGACCGCCGCCTCTGAGGCGTCAGCCGGTGCGCGGCGGCCTTCTGCCAGATCGATTGCGGCAGCGATATCAGTGACGTTGCCGCAAGCGCTCGCCACGGCCGAACCGAGCCGCGAGGTCGAGCGGTGGAACTCTGCCTCGTCGCGGCAGTGGTGGAACAGGGGGCACGAGACGCAGCCGTCGGTGAATCGCGGAGGCAGCGGGGCGAGCGCTTCGCGGGCAGCCGTGGCAGCCGTGGTCAGTTCGTCACTGCCGGCCCCTTTCGCAGGGTGATCGGGCAGTCGAATCCCGGCAGAGAGCGCCTGGATGATCTCCGTTGCCTGTGGGACGGACGCGAGTTGGCGGCGCAGCCGGCGCACGTACATATCGATCTCGATCGTCACCGCGGTTGGCCGGAAGGAGAGGTTTTCCGGCAGCACGATCATGGTGGTGGTGTTGACCACGTCGGGCCTTGCACCGATCTCGACCATGAGTTGCTGCAGGCTCAGGGCATAGACCGCAGTCTGGCGGACCGTGGCGGAAGCCTTGACGGGGTCGGCGCGGCCGTCGATGCGAGGGTAGGACTTGATCTCGACGACATGGATTCGCCCGTCGACCGCAAAGGCCAGCACATCTTGCTCGAGGTACACGATCTCGCCGCCGAAGTCGAGACGGGTCATTGCGTGGCGGATGAGGTTATAGGCGTGGCTAGGGTCGCTAAGCATCTCACTGGCACGCTGGCGAGTAAGCCTCGCCCGCAATTCGTTCATCTTGATCCCGGCCACGCCGGGGTAGGCCTCGCTCAGTGCGGAGGCGGATAGGTCGTGCTGGCGAACCTCGGGGATCTCAAGGGCAAGGTGACGACGCGCCAGGGCGACGATCTCGGCCATCCCGTTGGCCACCACCTGCTGCTCGAACTGATTGCCCCTTGTGAGGGCGAATGGCGACTGGCGATCCGTCGGGGTGCCGCTGATCAGGCTCCCGAGCTTGTCCAGATTGACTGCCGCGGCGTCGAGCACAGTACGGCGCTGGCATCCTGGTGCCTCCAGTGCGCCAGCTACACGGCGGGCGTTGAGGGGCTGCCGCGGGAAACTGCCACGGAAGTTCTCGAGCGGATCTGACGTATTGGTCATTGCGATCCTTGGGCGGCGCGTGAGGTAACCGTGCGGATCTGGGTGCCGAACAAGAGTACTTCGGCATCGAGCTGAGCATGTGCTCGCGCCGCGGCCTCGGAGCGCTCTAGTTCATCGGTCTCCTCGATCTCCTTCAGCTCGGCCTGAGCAGCCTCGATGACGGCCTGCGGCTCGACGCCGAACGGCCTGACTCCTGGGATCGTTGCCCCCAGGCGGGCCATGAGCCGCATCATTGGGGCCTCGTAGTTCGTGCCCGCTACGGCCGATGCCTCCTGAGCCAGCGCGACAGTGCTGTGCAGCATGTCGACGCGGGGCGACAGTGGGGCAATCAGCCGCAGGCTGGTGGGCCAGGTCGAGAGCGCGACCGTGCCACGTACAGGGGTGAACCGGTCGTAGGTCAGTGCCGGGACGACGTAGACGTCGCGTGCCTGTCGTCCGGGTAGCTCCTGAGACTTTCGCCAGCTTCGGGCCTCATCACGGCGCAGGGAGGAGAGCTTGGCGGTGTCGACCCGCTCGGCCCAGCGGGACTTGGTGACATCGGAAATCAGACGAGAACTCGAAGGGCGACCCGTCAGCCGCAAAGCCTGGATCACCTGATCGCGCAGAGGGATTGAGGACTCATACGACGACGTGGTCCGGGCGATATCCGGGTTGCTCTTGTGCACCAGGCGGTTCCTGCGCCGCTCCAGCACAGCGATGTCCTGTAGCAGCCGAGTTGCCTCAGCGCCGTTGCCGGACGTGGTCGCTTCGAGCAGAGCATCGTTGGCGTTGCGAAGGGCGGTGACCACCTCGATCAGTTCCTGCGCGCGTTCCATGAAAAACATGATACCACGTTCTCCACGTTTTCCACGTAACATCCTATCTGAGGACCAGAATGCTCTCCACAGCTGAGGCCTTGGTGCGGTACTGCCGTGCACGAGGGTTCATGCTGGCTCGGTTCCGGACGACCGGAAAGTCCTGGCGGGTCACGGACTCAAAGTCAAGGGCGCGCGCCATCTCGCTCAAGATCTTCGCGGTGTCGTTATGCAGATCCTTGTAGTAGTTGTCTTGCACAACCAGGATCGCCGGAGCGCCGTTCCGCATCACGCGGCGCAGCTCGCCAAGCGAACTCCACATGCCGGCGTAATACTGCAGAAAGTACTTCGTGTAGTAGCCCTCCGACGCCTTGCTGCCGTGCGCGGCCACCCCTTCAAGGAAGGCCATCGCGGCCTCACCCCATTGCTCCGGACTACCACGTTCCCCTGTCATCGTCGGGGTTCCGACCATACGATTGCGAAGGAGCTTGATGTCCTCCTCGCCGGCACCCAGGACCGCCAGCTCAGGTCGGGTAGCGACCCCGTAGTCGATCCGCGTGCAGTAGGGCGGCGAGCTGACGACCGCGTCGACGCTGCCGGCCTCCAGCGAAAGGCACCGGCTGTCGCCGAGATCGACTCGAATGTCAACCCCAGCGTCGTAGTTGTCCCGGTGCAGACCTGAGGCCAGCTCCGTCGCCGACGCCCGAAATTGGGTCATGATCTCCTCACGAGTTGGGCCGAGTCGGTCGGCCTCCTCCACCCGCTTCCACCATGTGGGGTTCGTCCCGGCCCGCGGTGCGATCAGCACCCGAGCGGTCCGGAAAAGGACGGTGTAGAAAAAGGCGGCGAGCGTGCTCATTCCCGATGCGCCCCTATACGCCGGCTGAGAGGCGGTACCGCTGTCGACAAGAAGTCGGTGGACACTTTGCTGCAGCCCGCGAAGCGAGCTGGCCGCCCGTTGGGTGAACCAGAAGCAGAGTGGGTCATCGTCCAACTCGACGCTGGCCGCGTGGTCTACAACGTCCGCACCCAGCGGGTCGATGCTCGCCCACACTCCTGCGCCCAGCAGTCTCGCCCGGGACACCACCACCAGTGCGGGGTTGAGGTCGAAGCCGATCGCCGGGACGTTCTTGCTAGCGGCGACGACTGTGGTCGTTCCTGTCCCGTTCCAGGGATCTAGTACCAGCTTCGCCGTTGCGGCCGACTCCTTCAGCGCCTGTTCGACGAAGCTGGCAGAGTAGCCAGCGTAGTAGCGGTACCACAGGTCCACAGGGTCGCAACTCGCGCCTACCTTGGGGTTCACGAAGGTTCCTGAAGTCATCGACTACCTCGAGTCTCTGGCACGTGCACGGTGAACTCGATGACCTCGAGTCCGAGGACGTGTTGGAAGCCACGGTCTCTGGTTGCGAGAGCGAACCCGTGTTGTTTGCACAGCGCCGCGATCCAGATGTCGTTTTGCTGTATCGCAATGCCTGCTTGTCGGAGCAGGGTTGCGATCTCGCCGAAGACGCGAGTTGTCTGGCGGTCGGGGTCGAGCACTCGAACGCGCGGTGTGGCGAGGAAGCGTTCGAGCGTGGCGGCGTTCTGCCGTAGCTTGGTTCCGTTCATGAAGCCGAACCAAAGCTCTCCGAGCACAATCATCGGTAGACCAACGGCGTCGGCTGTGCGTGCTTCCTCGGCTAGTTGCTGGTTGCCTTCGCCGAGAGCCTTGTAGGCGTTCGTGTCTAGGGCGAGCTTCACGCGGCGGGCTCGACCGGAAGTGAGTCGAGCCATGCTTGTGCGTCGGCTTCGTCGCCGTTACCAATCCGCATGCGCCCGATGAACCAGTCGAGGTCGTCGTGCTCGCTGGCTGCAGAGGACAGCTTCGCGTTCTCGAGCGTCTGCACGACCACGGCGTTGAGGGTCTTGCCGGTTTCGCTCGCCTCGCGGCGAAGCTCCGCATCGAGGGCGGGCGACACGCGGCGTATCGTGTACTGGATGCTTGACATGCCTACATTATAGGCAGAGTTTGCCTGCATCCGAAGTAGTAGCCCACGCTCTAGCACCTTGCCATGATGATGACCGGCGCTTGGGATGGCTCGTGGGATCGGTTCTCCAGGAGGACCTGCAGACGAATGTCTACCATGATGGGCGTAATGGGCAATCACAAGCGAGGGCGACCCAAGCAGCGTCGTGCCGGCTGCCTCCTGTGCAAGCCCCACAAGCTGTCGTCGGCGAAGAAGGCCGCGCGCAGACGGGGACGACGCGACGCGATGCTGCACGAGATGCGTGCTGCGCACGACGCGCGGTATTCGTAGGTTTCCCGCAGCCTCTTATCGTGGGCCACCTGTCTCCGCGTTACGTCAGGGTCAGCCTCGGCGCGCGCACGCACACGGGGTTTGCGCAACGTACGGTCCTCTCCACTGATAACAACACGAGGGGGGGTCCGCGCCGCTCGACGGTCCCGAGGCCGTCGTTCGCGCTACACCACCGCCACTCGATGATCACGCCACCTCGGGTACCTCTGGGCGGCGCTTGTACGACACGCGTTACGCCGTCGCCGGAGTTTGCGATCCTGCTCCGATGGCCACCACGTCGATCTCCCGCGTCGGCCGACGCCTTCCCGTGGTGCTTTCGTCGGGGGTTTGCGAGTGAGCGCGTGACTCCGGTAGACGGCGCGAGCCGAGATGAGCTTGAGCGGTGGCTAGCGACTCTAGAGGAGGGTGCCGACGCTGTTGCGTTTCCAAGCGACGCGGCGAGAGATGCCTATCTCGATTCACTTCCGACGCGCAGCGAGGTCGAAGTACGCGCGTTCCTTCGACGCATCCTGATGCCGACCGGCGAGCAGGGCATCGATCAATTCCACAGAAAGTGGCTGAAACACCTCATCATGGAGGAGCCTGAGACATTCGTTGAGGTAATCAATCGGGAGTACTTCAGTAGGCTCATTAGGCCTGAGCCTTGCGAGCCTCCCTGGCAAGGGCTCAGGGATATTGGATCTCCTCCCGGATTGGCCGATGCAGGCGATCGAGGTGCTTGAGGCGTACTTCCTAGCCCACATGATGCACATGCCCGACCGTCGCATATCCGGTATCGGGGACGCTCAGGCGGTGATCAGGGCCATGTGGATTGGCAATCCAGCATCTGGCGTCGCCAAGCGCGAGCTGGTATTCGGGCTTGGCCCGGAGCGGTTCGAGCATCTCGTAGGCTCCCTGTACAACGCGATGGGCTACACGACGCGTGTCACCGCCCGGTCACGAGACGGCGGCCGCGACCTCGAGATTTCACGGAGGGAGCCCGGTGCCAGCGAGAAGAGCAGGGTCGAGTGCAAGCTCTGGAAGCAGCCAGTGGGAGTCGTCCCGGCGCGCAACCTCCTCGGAGTTGTCGCCCACGAACTAGCCACTAAGGGCATCTTGGTCACGGCTAGTTCGTTCACCAGTCCAGCCCGTAGGCTCGCTGAAAACGATCCTCGGCTGGAACTGCTGGGATGGGACGAGCTGCTCCCCCTTCTTGACCAGCACCTCGGAGCCGACTGGGGGCGGTTCGTGGATCACCACATCGCTGAGAGCATGAAGAGGCCGGCATCGCGTCCGCTAAGCGTGCGGGGTGAGGACGAGGGCTAGCGAAGCGCCCCGTCAAGCTGCTCGACGCGTTTCGCGCGGCCAGACCTGGTCGTACTCGTTGGCACTACGCCAAAGATAGACAGGAAGCGCGTAGGACCAAGGGGTTTGCGCAACGTACGCTTCTCTCCACTGACATTGTCTGCGAGCACCGGGGTCGGCAAGTGGCTCGAACACAGGGCCGTGCAGCTCTCCTGTGAGATCGACATCGCGCGAGCTGCCATTCGCTGAAGCCGACCCTGAGCCGATAATGGCCCAACACTTGTGCGGTGGTGACCTCACGAAGTCCATCGCCCGGTGCGCTTTAACCACGCCGAAGCCTGCTTCGGTAGCCACAGGCCGACCTTGCCACGTTGTCGTATTCCACCTTGATCTCGTCTATCCGATCCTGCGAGAGCTCCCGCTCTCGAGCCACTTCGCTAGCCAGCCGCCAAAGACGCCTGACGTCCGCGCGTAGGATCGATGCCTGTAGAGCGTTGCAACTGCTCTCGACAGCGCGCAGGCTATCCGCTAGGCGTCGGGCCTCGACCTCGGCCACGTCACGAGCAGCGAACGCTTGCATGTGCTCGACCACGGCCATGCACTCGCCGACCAAGTTGTAGACCTCAGGGACTGTTTCGATGCGCCAGCGCAGTAGTGGTGTGCACGGAGCGGTGTCCCCGAAGCCCGTGACATCGTCTCGCACCCATTTGATGAGCTGGGCGTCGGGGGCGGCTGGCCAGAAGCATCCGTTGGAGGATGAAGGGGATGTGCTCAGTTCGCACGAAGAGGTGTCCAGCCAGCCCCAGGGGACGAGTTCCCCCTCGCCGGCGGCGAGCCAGCCGTCGGGTGGTGGAATCCGCGGCGCGCCTTCTGGGCTCAGCACCGTTCCAGGACACGGTTTCTTGACCTCCCGAGGCCGAAGCGCTCGTCCGAAGGCGATCAGGCACCGTATGCGACATGCACCCACGAGCAGGGCTGCGGCGATCAACAGCAGCACGACCGCACTCGCTATCCACAGCCATTTGATGTCGGAAGGCGCTATGCGCTGCCGGCCGGGGTGCGCTTCGCCCTGGGCAACGAGCCCGACCGCGCAGACGGCGGCGAGCACGCCCACCGCCCCGATCAGCCGTCGCAGCGTTTTCGTCAACTGCTCGGCGATGTCGCTGGCGGCTCGCACCGACAACAACGTCGCTACGAGCGTCGGCGCGACGATGAGGATTGTGATCGCGCCGGTAGACTCGCTGTCGGTTAGCGGCATCCACAACAGCGCGGTGGCGAGGATCGCGACACCCGTCAGCAACGCTATCCCGGCCCCTCCGTACCAGGACGCTGGGTTGCGTTGTGTGATGACCAGCGAGAGGAGCGTAGGCGCCGGCGCTCTACCCTCGGACCCGCCCTCGCCATCGACGTCCGGCGCGACGATCGTCGCGCGCGGGCCTACCTGGTCTGCGACGTTCGCGCGGCGCTTGTTCTCACGTGCCCGCAGCATTCGCATTCGGACCGCCATCAGCTCGCTCGGAAGGATCACGTCGACTTGATGGCTGGCCGCGTCCATGCCGCTGGCCTGCAGCCAAGCGACATGCCACGCCAAGCCGAGCATGCCCCTCCGCCCAGCTCTTCGCAGCCAGAGGCGCTTGCCGCTTGCCAGCGCCCCGTGTAGGCGCCGTGGAAACAGCTTGTCCAGATCTCGTTGGAACGGTCCGCCTCGACTGATGTGCCTGCGGTACTTGCAACTTTCGGGGCGCGACAGAGCGTCGTGCTTCAGCACCCGTTTTCGGCGCCACGGCTTTCGGCCTGCGACGGGGGCGATGCGCTCCAGAACGCGTGTGCGTCGCTCCCACGGTGGTTCCCATTCTCTGAGTTCCTCGTCGAACGAGAGCTGCAAGGTCGCCCAACTACCCGTTGGTCTAAAGGCATCGACGCGCGCGAAGAGCACGAAGTTCGTCTGCCACGCCAGGAGGATCCGGGCCAACTCTCGAGCCTCCTTCGAATCCTGGCAGCGCAGCTTCTTGAGCACTGTGAGGGTGGCCCTGCAGCCCCACTTGTCCTTCATGAGCTCTACCTCACCGGGGGCACATCCCTGATCCGCGCATGACGTGCACTCAGATCCCGGGACACCCCCGTCTTTGCGGTGAAGTCGAATCGCGTTGACGTCGTCGCCGGGAAGTCGCACCTCTCTCAGCCGTTCTTCGATCTGGGGCTGGACCCGCGAGTCGCTTTCCTGGCTGGTCAGATAGGGGACCACATGCTGATCTGCATCGAGGAGCACCGCGCCGGCGTTCGCCCATGGGACGAACCAGCCGAGTGGGATAACGCTCTCGCCACACGGGGGCAGCAGAGCTGCGAGTTCGCCGAGGTCGAGCGTCAAGACGATCGTCCGACGAACGGTCATCAGATCGAGGAACTCGACCCGATCGACGCGGCGTCTGATCCAGCTGCTGCTTTCGAGTAGCACGCTCAGGTCATCAGCACTCATGACGCCCTGTCCTCCCCTGCCCGAAACCAGCACCCCTCTGACTGTGACGATAGTTCCGGCATGCAGGCTACGGAACCTACCATCCCATGCGTGCGCCAGAACAGCGGATGAGCCCGACGTTCAGAAGGATCGTCGATGCAGCTTCGCCGCACGCGCCGGTCGGGTGTGCCGGGCGATGGCCGTGCGGGAGCGGCATTACACAGACCCTGACGCGGAGCCCTTGCGCGGCCAGTAATCCCCCGGGGTTGCTCGGCTGCTCACCCTCCGTCCTCCGGATACGGAGATGAAATCCACCCCAATGCGCCCAGGGCATCTCGAATGTGTGCGGAAATCACGCCCTCGTTGCCGGAGCAGTAATAGTCGAAGTAGCAACCCCCCCTGGCAGGCAAGGTGAGTGACGACGCCGCCTGCATAACGCCAGCCCGTCGAAATAGAAGGCTTGAGTAGCTAGGGCAATCACGCTATTCTGGCCCTGATGGTCGTCGCGACGATTACCGAAGCAAAGAACGGGCTCAGCGCTCTGATTGATCAGGTGCGCGCTGGCGAGTCGGTGCTGATCATGGACCGAGGCACGCCGGTCGCGCGGCTGGAGTCTGCGATTAGCGCTTCTCCTGACGCTGAGGGAAGAATCGCGCGGCTGGAGCGGGCTGGAGCAGTACGCGCGGCTCGTAAGCCGCCCGTGACGGAGTTGCTGAGGACGAACCCGCCGAGTCTGAGGGCTTCAGCAAGCGCTGTTGCGGCACTGATCGAGGAGAGGCGCGAGGGCCGTTGAGGTTCTGGGACAGCTCAGCGATCGTGCCGCTGATTGTCACCGAGGCCAGCACGGAGGGGTTGCTGGGGAGTGCCGCGCAGGACCCGGTTATGTGCGTATGGTGGGCAACTGAAGTCGAGTGTGCATCGGCTCTGTCCAGACTGGAGCGGGAAGGCGAGTTGACGGATGGCGCGATGACGACCGCGCTTGAGCGCCTAGACAGGCTCGCCGAGAGCTGGAACGAGGTGCAGCCGACTGCGGCCCTACGAGGCATCGCACGCCGGCTCCTTCGAGTACACCCGCTTCGCGGTGCCGACTCGCTGCAGCTGGCCGCCGCCGTCATCGCCTCGGAGGGACTGCCTACCTCGCTGAACATCGTGACCCTCGACGAGCGGCTCGCCAGTGCCGCACGACGTGAGGGCTTCATCGTGCAAGCCGTCTAAAGGTGGAGCGCCGTAGGTGCCGAGGAGGAGACTGTGGGTACAGCGCGGGAAACGGCATCTGAGCGGATGTCCCGCGGCCGCTTGGGTCGCGTTGGACGGGTGGACCGTGCGGGCGTCGCGATCTGCGCTCTTCTCGCCGCGAGCGTGCTCTGCGGTTGCGGGGGCGCCCGTGGATCGAGCACCGGCACCGCGGCGATCACCGAGGCGGCAGGAGGGCGTGTATTCGCAAGTGCCGTAAACATCCGTGCAGCAGACCTGCCTGGGGCGAAAGCGGTCGCACCCGAAAGCGCGGGTCCGAGGCCCGGTGCCGGCGCGCTCGCGTTCGCTCGCTGTGACGGGGGCGTCAGTCCGAAGCGCGTCGTGCTGGAAGCCCGATCGACGTTGCTTTCGGCCGGCCGCGGGCCTTTGTTGGTGCGCTCGCGGGTCACGCTGTGGCCGAGCGAAGCTCTCGCTTCTCGCAACCTCACCGCGTTCGCCAGCGAGCTCGGCGCGCGCTGCGAGCTTCGATACGGCGGAACGTCCGTGTCCAGGTTGCGCGTCGCGCTGCCGGGGGGCGCGCGGGCGCTCGGGCTGCGCGTGGCCGTTCCGAGTCGCGGCGAACACACGGGCGAGATCGGATACCACGACATCATCGGCTTCGTCTGCGGCCCGGCCGAAATCGTGCTGACGGCGGCCGGGTTCTCGCGTCCGGTGGAACCGCAAACCGAGCGGCGGCTGCTCAAGATGCTCTACCGGCGCGCGAGCGACGGCTCCCTGCCAGGGACTAGCCAGCAGCGACTGTGAAGTGCAGCACCCTGGTCACTGAGTGCTTGCCTGCGACGCTGGCGTTGATCAGGATGGCGTAGCGGCCGGGCTTGAGTCGCTTGTGTCTGGTGAGACGGCCCTCGAAATGCAGCTTGTCGTTCCCGGCGCGCGCCGGGAGTAGGAGCGTGCCGACGGTGACGGTACGTACGCAGTGGCGCATGTGCTCGTTCTTTTTGGTGACCGCGAGGCAGCGGGCACCGACCTTGCGTCCGCTGACGTGCTCGGTGAATCTGAACGTGATCACCGCGGCCTCGTTGAGGCTGAAGTAGAAGGTGGTACCGATTGGGGGCTTTTTGGGCTTCTGCGTGGAGCTGATGGCTGCAAGCGTCTTGCCCTCGCGCCAGGCCTTCGCGGACTCGCGCACGGTGCCCAGGATCGGTGCTGGCGTGAGGCTGCCACCAGGGAATAGTCTCGAACGTCCTTCTGCCAGTGAGGGTGTTGTGAACGGCCTGACTGTGACGGTGGCAGTGGCGACGTTGGCGGTGCCGTTGCGGCTTGACGCACGGTAGGTGAAGCTTTCGGTCCCGTTGCGGGTAGACGTAGCGCTTACCGTGTACACCGCCTGGCCTGTGGTTGCGTTGAGCGCCAGCCCACCGTGCAGTCCGGTGACGATCGCATAGGTGAGTGGAGCGCCGGCGAGGTCTGTGCAGCTCAGCTGAATGACAAGCGGTTTGAGGAACGTGGTGCTGCCTTGCACTGGACTGCAGGTCGGCGGCGGGGCGAACTCGTAGGCGCCAATGTCGGTGGCTCCGAGGAGTTCGCGCGGGTTGCCATCGAGATCGGTGGTCCCGTTGAGCGGGGAGTCGACGCCTTTGCCGAGCGTGGCGCTGGAGCTCGAGCTCTCGTGGAAGTTGTTGGCTGATTCGCTGACGAACACCGGTGCGCCGGTCTGGTTGGTGGAGGAGCCGGCAGCTGTGACGCTCACTGTGCCTTCGTTGTTGTTGTCTTCTTCGTGAACTGTGGCGTAGTCGGAATGGTCGGCGTCGATGATCGCCGTTGGCGTCCCTCCCGATTCGGTGCTGGCGAAGATGTCGAAGCCCGCTCCGTGAGCGATCGTGTTCGTCAGGTCGATCGTTCTCGTGCTGGCGCCTGACGCGTGTAGCACGAGGGCCTCGCCGCCGCTGCCGGCGGCGATCAGCGTGTCGTTGCGCAGCGTGGCGGTCGCTGTCTTGGTGCCAGATAGGGTCGCCGCGATCCCGCTTGCCCCGCTCGAGGAGCAGACGCTGTCGGTGAGTGTTTCGGAGGGGGCGCAGGCGATGGCGCCGGTGGCTGTGACCTGCACGATGACGTGGTCGATGGAGCTGGCGCTGGAGCCGTCGGCGAAGATGCCGTAGTTACCGGCTGCATCCTGGACTTCGAGGTCGCTGACGCTGCTGCCTTCGCCTTCCAGCGTGATTCCCTGCTGCGCTTCGGTGATGATCACGGGCCGCGCCTGGCCGGCCTGCCCGTGGATGCTGACGCCTGGTCCTACCTTGATTGGTTCGGGTGCTTGCGTCGAGATGGCGTATTCGCCGGGCTCGATCGTGACGGATGTGCCTTTTCTCGCTTTTTCTATGGCCCTTCTGAGCGCGCAGGGCTTGGCCAGGGTGCACGCGCTGCCTTGCCCGCCTGGGCTGGCGAAACGTTCTTCCGCTGCGCTGGCGCTTGCCGTGCTGAGCAGCGCTAGGAGCCCGACGAGCGCTACCGCCAGACCCGCATACCGCCTGAACGCTGAGACCATGACACGCCCCTCCCTCGCTGTATGCCGATCAGGACTGCGCTTGCAGCCCGTTGCCCGCGACGATCGTGTCCTGGCCGGCCTCTGTCCACACTACCTGCTCACGGCCTGGTCCCACGCCGATTAGCGTCACTGGCGCTCCGACATGGTCTGCGATGAAGTCCAGGTACTCGCGTGCGCCGTCGGGCAGGTCTGACAGCGTGCGGCACTCGCCGAGGTCCTCCTTCCAGCCGCGCAGCTCGGTTAGCTCGGCGGTGGTGTGGTGCAGCACTGTCTGGTGGTAGGGGAAGTCCTCGAACTCGGCGCCGTCGGCGCCGCGGTAGCTGGTGCAGACCTGCAGGCGGTCAAGCCCAGATAGGACGTCCAGCTTGGTGACTACTAGCGCGGTCAGCGTGTTTAGGCGCGCCGCATAGCGTAGGGCGACGAGGTCCAGCCAACCGGTACGTCGGGGGCGGCCCGTTGTCGTGCCGAACTCACCGCCGCGCTGGCGTATCGTCTCGCCCATCTCGTCGTGCAGCTCGCTCGGGAATGGGCCTGCGCCTACTCGGGTCGTGTATGCCTTGGAGATGCCCCAGATTTCATCGATCGCCTTGGGGCCGATACCGCTGCCCACGCATGCTGCGCCTGACAGTGGGTTTGAGGAGGTGACGAATGGATAGGTGCCGTGGTCGATGTCCAGCATCGCGCCTTGTGCGCCCTCGAGAATCACTACCTTCTCGTCGTCGAGCATCTCCCACATCAGCTTGGAGGTGTCGGCGATGTGCTGCTCCAGGCGATGGCCGTACGTCAGGTACTGCTCGGTCATGGTGTGCAGGTCGAGCGCTGGGTCCTTCTCGAACGGTCGCAGCGACAGTCGCTTGGGCTCCATTGCGGCGACGATCTTCTTCTTCAGGATCTTCTCGTCGAGCAGGTCTTGCACGCGGATTCCCAGGCGTGCGGCCTTGTCGGCGTAGCAGGGGCCGATTCCTCTGCGTGTGGTGCCGATCTGCAGGCTGCCGAGCTTTGCCTCTCCGGCTGAGTCGAGCAGTAGGTGGTAGGGCATGATCAGGTGCGCGTTGGCCGATATGCGCAACCCGCTGACGTCTACCCGCCGGGCGCGTAGTGCGTCTAGCTCCTCAATCAGGACCTTTGGGTCGATGACCACGCCGTTGCCGATCACGCAGCGCTTGCCCGGATACAGGATTCCCGATGGGATCAGGTGCAGCTTCCACTCTTGCTCGCCGCGAACGATTGTGTGCCCAGCGTTGTTGCCTCCCTGGAAGCGCACGACGGCATCGCCGTGCTCGGCGAGTAGATCGGTGATCTTCCCCTTGCCCTCGTCGCCCCACTGGGCGCCAACTATCACTATTCCTGGCATGAACAGTGGAGTTTAGGGACGGCGGGGGCTCGGCTCCGGCTCTGCATCGGACCGCAACGCGGCCAACGCCGAGTGGAGCACCGTCAACCTCAGGCCGTTGGCCCCACGATCTCGCTCTGCTCAGCACGAAACTCTCGCCGCTTGTCCTCTCCATACAGAGGGATCAAATCGCCGCAGATCTCCACCAGGCGCGAGACGGTACGCGTTCCCAGCCGCTCCGATAGCTCGTCTGGCATCAGGTTGGTTGTGGCTACGATCGGCCGCTCGGCCTCATAGCGGGCGTTGACGATCGAGTAGAGCTGCTCGAGTACCCAGTCGGTGCGGTGCTCTGCCCCGAGATCGTCGATGTGCAGCAGCTCCACAGCCGTCAGCCGGTCCATGAAGTCGAGCTTACCCTCGTCGGAGTCCATCGACTCGCGCAGCAGGTTGAGCAGCCGCGGGAGTGAGTAGATGGCGACTGAGCGCCCTGCATCGAGTGCTGCTTTGGAGACGAGCATGGCCAGCGTCGTCTTCCCCGTGCCAACGCTCCCTTGAATCCACAGGCCGCGCCCGGCGTCAATGTTCTCCTCGATGGCGCGCACGTAGCGGCGAACCGCACGTATCTGGTCGGGGGCGGTCCTAGCGATGTCGCTCACCGGTGGGCGGTCAAAGGACACTCCGCGATATCTGCGCGGGATACGCCCAGCCAGGCTGCTCGTCCGCGCGTTGGCGATGCGGGCAGCTCTGCAGCCGCAATCGGTAGCTGTATTTGTGGTCTCGTCGACCATGAAGCCGCTGCCATCGCACAGTCCCAGCGCGCAGCTCATTGCGCGTAGCGCTCCCCGGCGTAGTTCATGAACTTCGGGTACTCCTTCTGGAAGGTCAACGTGACTTTCCCTACAGCGCCGTTGCGGTGCTTGGCGATCAGCAGATCTGCCTCGCCGGGACGCTCGGAGTCCTCGTTGTAGTACTCGTCGCGGTAGATGAACATCACCAGATCGGAGTCCTGCTCGAGGTTTCCGCTCTCGCGTAGATCGGAGAGCTGGGGCTTCTTGTCCGGTCGTGTCTCCACTGCGCGGCTGAGCTGCGAAAGCGCGATCACCGGTACGCCCAGCTCTCGTGCGAGGATCTTCAGGCCGCGGCTGAGCTCGCCCACGGCGGTCACGCGGCTGTCGTAGCGGCTGTCGGTTCGCATCAGCTGCAGGTAGTCGATGATGATCAACCCCAGCCCACCGTCGCACTGGCTGTGCAGTCGCCGCGCCTTGGCGCGAATCTCCAGCATGCCAACGTCGCTGGAGTCGTCCACCCACAGCGGCGAGGCCGCCAACCGCTGGCTGGCGCTCAGGATCTTCGGCCAGCGCTGCTCTGCGACGCGGCCCTTGCGCAGCTCCTCGCCCTTGATCCTGGCCTGCGAGGCGACGAACCGTTGCGCGAGCTCCGCCTCAGCCATCTCCAGCGAGAACAGCGCCACGGGCTTGCCGTGTTCAACGGCTGCGTTCTCGGCGATGTTGCACACGAGCGCGCTCTTGCCCATGGCGGGGCGGGCAGCGATGATGATCAGGTTCCCTGGCTGGAAGCCGCCGGTGATCTCATCGAGGTCTTTGAAGCCTGAAGGTGTGCCCGTCAGCGAGGTTCCCTCCAGGGACAGGCGATGCAGCTTGTCGAGCTCCTCGTGCAGTACCTCCTCGATCGCGCGGAAGTCCTGCTGGCGATCATCGCGTGCGACCTCCAGCATCGCCTTCTCTGCCTGCTCCACGAGCTCGCGCGGTGGCGCCTCGTGGCCGAGCACGCTCTCCTGGATCTCATATGTGCTCTTCAGCAGGCGTCGCAGCAGCGCGTTCTCGCGCACGATCTGCGCGTAGCGGCGAGCGTGGCCGGCGGCTGGCACCACGCCCGTTAGTTCATCCACGGTCGCTGCCCCGCCGACGTCCTCCAGCTTGCCCATCTGGCGTAGCCGGTCGGTGACTGTCAACACGTCTACGGGCTCACTGTCGTTGTACAGCGCGAGCATCGCTTCGTAGACGGTCCCGTGGCGCTCGCGATAGAAGTCCTCTGCGCGTAGCCCCTCTTCGATCACCAGCGCGTACAGCGAGCGGTCCGAAAGCAGGATCGCGCCGAGGACCGACTGCTCAGCGTCGAGGTTGTGCGGCGGTGTGATCACGCTCGCGGGCGGCTGCGAGTTGCCGTTGGCTGTCGAAACGACGCTCATCGGTCGGGCGAGTGTAGGGTCGTCGCCGCCCCAGCCCGGAGGCGGTTTCCGCAAATCGCGACAGGAAAAGCTGGTAGACGAGTCACGAACACATGTTCGCACCAAGCGAAGACGGAGCCACTACGCACGGTCGCCGTTCTCGGCAAAGCGGAGGAGTTGAGACGATCGTCCCCCGGCCGCGTAGCGGCCCGGGACGATCCGGCTCAACCCCGGAGCGTCATTTCTTGGCCACGACCATGGTCTTGATCGTGGCAGTCACGTTCTCGACCACCTCGACAACCACCATGTAGGTACCGACGTTCTTGATCGGTTCTGGGAGGTGCACGTTGCGTTTGTCGATCCGCAGGCCGCGCGCTTCGCGGATCGCGCTGGCGATGTCCTGGGCGGTCACCGATCCGAACAGCCGCCCGTCGGCGCCTGCCTGCTGGGGCACGGTCAGGACGGTCCGGTTGAGCAGGTTGACGTTCTCCTGGGCTTTCTCCACCGCCTCGCGTGCGGCCCGCTCGGCCGCCGCCTGGCGCTGGCGGATCGTTTCGATCGCGCCTTTCGTCGCCGGTTGGGCCAGCTTGCGCGGCAACAGGTAGTTGCGCAGATAACCCTTGGAAACCTCGACCACGTTGCCCTGCTCGCCGAGCGTATCGACGTCCTTGAGGAGAATCGCCTCTGGCATAGCGGTTGCCTAGCGCTCGCGATCCCGGTCGCCACGATCGCGGCGAGGGCTGTCATCACGACCGCCCTCGTTCACGTAGGGCAGCAGCGCCAGCTCACGGGCGCGCTTGACTGCACGGGCGATCTGGACCTGGTGGCGACGACAGGAGCCGGTGATTCGCCGCGAGCGGATCTTGCCCTTCTCGGAGATGAACTTGCGCAGCGACGCCACGTCCTTGTAGTCGACCTGGTCCACCTTGTCGCGACAATGCTGACATGGCTTGCGCCGACCGCTGCCGGGGCCGCCCTTCTTGTCGCGCCGGCGAACCGGCTTGCCGCGACCGCGTGCCTTGGCCATCAGCTTCCTTCCTTGCTGCTGCGGTGCTGCGTGGGCATGGCTACGGCTGAAAACACAAGAACCTCGCTGTACTGGCTAGAACGGAATGTCGTCGTCTCCGGCTCCACCGGAGACCGGTGCTGGCTGGAAATCCCCTTGGTCTACGGGGATATCGCTGCCCCTGGTGGCCCCGTTGCCGGAAAAGCCACTCCCGCCTGAGGTCTCGTCGCGCGAGCCCAGGAACTGCACCGAGTCGGCAATGATATCGATTGCTTGGCGTTTGGCGCCCTCCTGGGTCTCCCACTCCCGCCATTCCAGGCGTCCGTCGATGGCTACGGGGCGTCCCTTGGACAGGTAGCGCGACGCGTTCTCGCCTTGGGCGCCCCACACGGTGACGTCGAAGTAGTTGGGCTTGTCCTCCCATTCGCCTGTGCTCCCGTTCTTGCGGCGCGTGTTGCAGGCGACGCGCAGCTTGCACACCGAGTTGCCGCTCGGCAGCGAGCGCAGCTCAGGGTCTGCGGTCAGGTTTCCGGTCAAAACGACCCGGTTGATGTTGGTGGCGGCCACGGCTGCTGTTCCTTTCGGCTTGTTGCTCAGTTCCCACGACCCGACGACCGTCGGCTCGTGAACTCGGTCACCGAGTCTAGAGCCGCCTGCGGGCGGGACTCTCGTGCCGTCCGGCGCGGATGTCGCTCATTGCGGGGATCGCTTTGCCCGCGAAGAGGTTCGGAACACCTCGTCCCAGTATGGCGCGCTGATTCCAAACCCACAGGTGTCATCCTGAAAGTGGTGGCGCATGTGCCGCTCGCGCAGCATCCTGCCCAAGCGCCCACGCGGACGGAAGTGGTGCAGGTAGTAGTGCATCAGGTCGTAAACGAGGTAGCCGGTGAAGAACCCTGCACCGAGGCCGGGCGCGTAGCGCGAGCCGAAGATCAGGTAGAGCACACCGAACACCATGGCCCCCAGGGGCACGCTCACCGCGGGGGGCATCACCAGGCGCAAGGGGTCGTTTGGGTGGTCGTGGTGGACGCCGTGGATGATCCAGTGCAGACGCGCTCCGAACCCGTCCTCGGGCTCGAAGTGAAACACGAGCCGATGCAGCCAGTACTCAAACAGCGTCCACAGTGCGTAGCCGCCAGCGACCAGGCCGACGGTCACGATCACGCTCACGCTCGAAAGCGCCCAAGCGCCGAGAACGACGATGGCTGGCAGGAAGATGATTACGGGGACGGCGGGATGCACGCGCGAGAGGGCGTCCAGCGCACGCGAGTCGAACATCGGCGGGGACGCACGCAGCACGTCGGTCCTACTGGTGGACCGGTCGTCGATCTCCTCAGCCCAGCTCATTGGATGATCTTAATAGCACTGCTGCGCAGGCATGCCGGTAATTCCCGGCGAACGCTAAACGGGCTCGCCGAGCGCCAGCGCGACCTCGTCGGCTGGCGCCGGCTCCGTCTCGACTGGGCGTGCGGGCGCTGAGGACGAGCGCATGTCGGGCGCGTCGGGTACGCCTGGCTTCAGCTTGATGATCCGGAAGCGCAGGACGCCGTCGGTGATTCGCAGCGTGCGATCAAGGTCTTTGAGCAGCTCAGTGCCCGTAGCGTGGAACTGCAGCAGGTGGTACTCGGCGCTTGCCTTCTTCTCGATCGGGAAAGTCAGCGGTCGCTCACCCCACTCGTCGTGGCGCAGCAGCTCACCGTGCTCCTCAACGGCGCCGCGGGTGTCGGCGACGATCTTCGCGCGAGCGCTCTCCTCGGCCTGGGTGTCGAGCAGGAGCACGAGGTCATATGTGGGTGCGGGCAGAGTCATAACGCTTCTGGCGAGAAAGACTAGCGTGTCGGGCGATCGGGTCCGAGCTTGGCTGCGTCACCTGCGCTGGTGCTCTAGCTGGAGATGCCCTTTGCGCGAATGTCGGCCAGCTGCTCGTCGATCCAGTCGCCAGGGTCGCGCAAGGTGACGATCTGCGCCAGCCCCTGGGCGCGGCGGCGGCGCTCGCGCGGGTCCATCGTCAGGGCGGCGTAGATCGAGTTCGCCAGCTCCTGGATGTCGAACGGGTTTACCGACAGCGCATACTCCCCCAGCTCCTCGTGAGCGCCGGTGTTCTCGGAGAGGATTGAGACGCCCTCGCGCTCGTTGACGATTGGGCCCTCCTTGGCGACGAGGTTCATGCCGTCGAACATTGCGTTGACCAGCAGCACGTCGTAGTGCTTGTAGGCGGCCATCGCCTCCTCCAGGTCGTCGCGCAGCTTCAGCTGGATTGGCATCCAGTCGGGAGTGCCGTGGCGATGGTTGACGACCGCCACCAGCGCCTCGATTCGCTCCAGGTACTCGGCGTATTGCGGCACGTCCGTGCGCGAGGGCATCAGCTGGGCCATGAACGTGATTCGCTCGGTGAACTCGGGGTGCTCCTCGAGGAACAGGTCGAACGCGGAGAAGCCACGCAGAACGTTCTTGCTCAGATCCGCCCGATCGACGCGCAGGATCAGGAACTCGCGTCGGCGGCGCAGCAGCTCCTCCTCGAACTCCCGTACGCGTGTGCTCTGGGCGACCTGGCGCGTCGCCCGGTGGTCGATCGGCAGCGGGTAGGCGCGCACCCACACCTCGCGCTCTCCAAATCGCACTACGCCGCGCGCGAAGTCCACCTCGAGGTCCATCAGGTCGCGGCAGCACTGCAGGAAGTTGTGCCTGTAGGAGCGCGTGTGAAAGCCGATGATGTCGTTGGCCAACAGGCCCGTGTAGATCTCCTCGCGGATGCGGGTGGGCAGTACTCGCCAAGCGTCTGGCTGTGTCCACGGGATGTGGATGAAATGGTGCAGGAACACGTCCGGGCGGGCACGGCGGACGAGGTCGGGCAGCGTATAAAGGTGGTAGTCGTGGACCATCACGACTGGTTCGGAGGCGCCGTCGAGCTCCTCGACGACCGCTCGCGCGAGGTCTTCGTTGACGACGTTGTAGCCGAACTCGAAAGCCTCGACCTCCTCGCGGCGGATGTCCGGCGCGTTGGAGAGATCCCACAGATAGTGCTGGATGAACCACAGCATCGGGTTCGCGAACACGTTGTAGAAGCGGTCGTAGGCGTCCTGGTCGCTGACCACCAGGCGCACCTGGTACTCGCCTCCTGCGGGGGACCTGACGGGGAACGCGTGGCCACCGTGCTCGCGAGAGACCTCCGCGTCGTACTCGCTCATCGCCGAGGCGATCCAGATCGCGTCGCGGTGGGACGCGAGCCCCGTCAGCGCGGTCACCAGCCCTCCCGAGCCGCGCTGCACCTCGCCGCCCGCGTGAAACGTCACTGGCCCACGGTTGCTCACCAGCACTAGCGGAGCCCGCTGTGCCGGCTCGCCGGTCATGTCTCGTTTAGCTCGTTGAAGATCCGCAGATAATCGCGCAGGTAGCGCGGCGTGAGGAAGTGTTGACGTACGTGCTCCTTGCCGCGCCTGCCAAGCGTCCGGCCGAGCTCGGGGTCGCGCAGGAACTCCAGCGTGCGCTCGGCGCACTGCTCGGGACTGGAGACCAGGAAGCCGGTGACGCCGTCCTCGATCTGCAGCGGGATCCCGCCGACGTTGCCTCCGACGAACGGGCGCGCCTTCCAGATTGCCTCTGAGACTGTCAGCCCGAAGCCCTCGCGGGTGGACTTCTGGATCAGCACGTCGGCGTGTGACTGGAACGCGTTGACCTCGATCGCACCGACGTTGTTGAAGTTGTTGAGGATGTGGATGTCCGCGTCCCCGTCCGCATGGGCGACGGTGGCGTTGAAGAAGTCCCATCCCTCCGGGTCGTCGCTGGCCATTGAGCCAACCAACGCGAGCTGCACGTCGGGCATCGACTCCTTCACTTTGTGGTAGGCGTCGATCACGCCCAGGGGGTCCTTCCATGGGTCAAAGCGTGAGACCTGGCAGATCAGCGGTCGGTCGACGTCGATCCCGAACTGTCCGCATACGAACGCGCCGTCTTCGGGCGAAAGCGCCATGTTCTTTGGGGTCAACGGGTCGATCGCTGGCGGTACGACGTTGACGTGGCCCTGCATCCCCTCGGGCACGTACTCGCGCATGTGAAACAGCGACTGCGGGTACTGCTGGATGTAGGGCAGCAGCTGGCTGATCGTGTCGGGGTTGGGTGTGGACACGTCGATGTGGCAGCGCCACACCCAGCCCTTGGCCTTCTCGGGAACCAGCTGACAGAGGGCCGCTGGCTGTGGATCGTGGACCAGGCACACGTCCCAGCCGCCGCTCAGCTCCGCAGCGTTCATTTCGTTGTAGCGCAGCCACGTTGCCCACTGCTCCTCGTCGAGGTCCTGGGGAGCGCCCTGTAGTGCGTTGTGCATCAGCTTGGTCGCGTTGAAGAACTCTTCGCGGCCGTAGATGACCTGCCACTCGCAGTCGAGCCCTACGTCGCGCATTAGCGGAACAAGCGTGTACAGAATCTCCGAGACGCCCCCGCCGAAGGCGGTGGCCGAGATGTGCACCACGCGCTTGCCCTGCAGCGGCTCGGCGAGCTCGCGGATTTCGGCGATCAGCTCCCGCCCGCAGATGTGCGTGTAGTCGGCGAGTGTCTTGTTGGCGACGGCGACTGGCTGGAGCACGCGGCGGCACGATACCTAACCGGACCTACGGACTCGTGTCATACCCACGGCGGGCGCGCTCACGGGCGTCTAAAAAGCATGACCGTAAACGCGGAGCCGACCCGCGGACTATGGTCTAGGGCATGCCCACCGGGCGCCTGTATCGGATGGCCTTCGTGCCGTTCCTGTTCGCACTTGCAATCGCTGCGTTCTCGTTGAGCGCGAGTCGTGGTGCGCTCACCTCGACGCTCGCTCCAGACGCTTTTGAAGGCGAACCGGCGTTTGCGGAATTGAAGAGCATGGCCGCGCGCTTCCCGCAGCGGCGCCCGGGAAGCCGCGGCGATCAGGCGCTGGCTGGGCACGTAGCGGGGGTGCTGGAAGGGCTTGGCGGCACAGCTGGCGGGGGCTTCTCGGTCCGTCGCTTCAACTTCAGCGCGCAGACGATCGATGGCGAACGGTCGCTGACGAACGTGATCGCGCAGCGGGCAGGCTCGACCAGCGCGGCGCCGATCCTGATCGTTGCGCATCGGGACGCCGCTGCGCGGGGCGCGCAGGCTGAACTGTCGGGAACCGCTGCGTTGTTGGAGCTGGCGCGCGTGTTTTCGACGCGTGAGACCAAGCGGACGATCATTCTTGCGTCGACGAGCGGGGGCAGCGGTGGCGATGCGGGTGCGTCTGAGCTGGCGTCCGAGATACATGGCCCGGTTGACGCGGCGATCGTGCTGGGTGACCTCGCGAGCGTCCACGAGAGGCGGCCGTTTGTGGTGCCGTACTCGGATGGTCTTGGCTCGGCTCCGCTGCAGCTGCAGCGTACGGTTGAGCAGGCGATCACCCAGGAGGTCGGCACGAACCCCGGCGCCCCGAGCGTTCTCGGACAGCTCGCGCATCTGATGCTTCCGCTTTCAGTGGGTGAACAGGCAGCGCTGAACGCCAGCGGTCTGCCGGCGGTGCTCGTTCAGGTCTCTGGGGAATCAGGCCCGCCCGCCCCAGCCACCGGAGCTTCAGGGACGATCAGCGCTGAACATCTGGAAGGCTTCGGTCGTGCGGTGCTGAGCGCTGTTGATGCGCTGGACTCTGCGCCGACGGTGTCTCCTGTGATGCAGACCGGCTTGCTGTTGACGCATAAGTCGATGCCCATGTGGGTGCTGCGCCTGCTTGTGATCACGCTGCTGCTGCCGCCGTTGCTGGTCGCGGTGGACGGGCTGGCTCGCGTGCGTCGCCGCCGTGAGCCGATCGGGCGCTGGATCCTTTGGACGCTCAGCTGCGCGCTGCCGTTCTTCAGCTGTGCGCTGCTCGCCTACTTGCTTGGCTGGCTCGGTGTGCTTGGCGCGGCGCCGTCAACGCCGGTGCTGCCGAGCGCGCTTCCGTTCGGCGCAAAGGCTGCCACTGCGGTAGGTGCGCTCGTGTTGACGTTCGCGCTGGCGTGGCTGCTGTGGGGGATGTTTGTGCGGCGCATGGGCTGGGGCGTGCGTCCGGAGCCGGAGGTGGCAGGCCTGTCAATGTTGCTGGTGGCTGTTGCTGTCGCTCTGTTGACGTGGGTTAGCGATCCGCTGACCGCGCTCCTGGCGGTTCCTGCATTGCACCTGTGGATAGCGATCGCCTCGCCTGAGCTCGTGGCGAGTGGTGAGCGCGCTCGCCGTGTCGCTGCGCTCGCGCTGGTCGCGCTCGGCCTGCTTCCGCTCTTGCTGTTGAGCGGTTTCTATGCCGATCAGCTTGGGATGGGCGTTGGGGCGGTCGTGTGGATGGGTGTGCTGCTCCTGGCGGGCGGGTATGTGGGGTTTGGCGCGGCGATCCTGTGGAGCGTGGCCTTCGGCTGCGCTGGCGCTGCTGTGATGCTCGCTGGCAGGAGCGTGCCTGGCGCTCCCGGTGTACCGCCTGGCACGCGCGTCGAGGTCACGATTCGTGGACCTATGTCCTACGCTGGGCCGGGATCGCTTGGTGGTACGGAGTCCGCTCTGCGACTATAGATGCGCGGTGTCTGAGCTCCAACTCACCACAGCAGCGAGCGCGGGGCTTCCTAGGCCAGAGGATCGCCGGCCCGCGGGCACGACACGTGCACTGCGGGTCGCTGCGGTCATGCTGATCCTCGCTGGCGCTCTGGCGCTGCTTGATGCGGTTGTCACGCTGGTATGGCAAGAGCCGATTACGGCGCTATACGCGCTGTTGCAACAGGATCACCTGAGCGGGGATCTGCGCAAGGTGGAACGCGCCGCGCCCACGCCTGTGGAGCGCTTGAAGCTTGCCAGCTTGGCTGACGAGCGCAGCCGGATCGCCTATCTCGCAGGTCAGCTCGAACGCAATGCGGGCAACGGCTCCGCGGTGGGGCGCATTGTGATCCCGCGGGTGGGTGCGAGCTATGTGGTGGTTGACGGCACCGACACCGCGGATTTGATCAGCGGACCGGGCGTCTACAAAGAAACGCACTTCCCTGGAATTCCTGGAACGACCGCTATCGCTGGGCATCGCACGACCTACCTGGCGCCGTTTCGCGAAATTAACTTCCTGAAACCGGGCAACCACATCTTGCTCAAGATGCCCTATGCCCACTTCACCTACACGGTCACTGGCCAGCGTGTTGTCTCGCCGACAGATGTTCCGGCTGCTGTCTCTGAGGTTGGCTACAGCCGTCTTGTGCTGTCGGCTTGCACGCCGGTGTTCAGCGCCGCCAAACGCCTGCTCGTGTTTGCGCGCCTCACCCGTACGGTTCCTGAGGGTGCTGCGCGCCTGCTGCCGGGTGGCGCGGTTCCTCGGCCGATCGAGGTGCAGCCAGGTCTAGCTCCTACGCCTGCCTCGCCAGCGGCCGGGCAGGTAGCGCAGGAACGCCTAAAGGACATGCTCGTATCCCTCGATCTGAACCGGGTCGCCCCGCTCGTCTGAGAGCGTCAGGCCTGGGGTGCCGTCGCGTACCTCGCCGATCCATGCGACGCTGACATCGCCGAGCGCGTGCAGCGCGTCCTCGACGCGCGCGCGCCCCTCGCCGTCCACGCAGAAGCACAGCTCGTAGTCTTCGCCCGCCCCGGCTGCGAGCCGCCAGGGCGCCACGCCGAGCTCGGATGCGATCTCGGCAACGCCGCGGTCGAGTGGGAGCGCCTCGAGGTCCACGTGCAGGTGCACGCCGCTGGCTCGCGCGATGTGCTCCGCGTCGGTGGCGAGGCCGTCGGAGAGGTCGATCATCGCGTGTGCGCCTGCGGCGGCCAGTGCGCGACCCTCGTGCAGTCGCGGCACGGGGCCACGTGCGCGTTTGACAGCGGCCTCTGCGGCGGGGGTTTGTGCGCTGGCATGCCCGGCGATCACGGCTAGGCCAGCACCTGCCCCTCCTAGGCTGCCGGTCACGCCGATCAGGTCCCCGCTTCGTGCGCCGTCTCGCCCGACGAGCGCAGCGGCGCTGTCGGCCCAGCCAACGGCGGTGATTGCGACGGTCAGCACCGGCGCGCTGACGACGTCGCCGCCGGCGATCGTCGTGCCGGTTTGGGCGGCGAGAGCATTGGCGCTGCGTACGAGCTCCAGCGCGCCCTGTTCGCCAAAGCCGGCGGGCAGGCCCAGCACGAGGTATGCCTCCCCCGCCTCTGCGCCCATGGCCGCAAGATCCGACAGGGCGCCAGCAAGCGCACGGTGTCCGACCTCGCCAGGCGTCGCCCAGCCGTCGCGCAGGCGAAAGTGAACACCGTCGATCATCGCGTCGACCGAGGTGACGCTGACCGCTCGTGCCTGCACTACCGCTGCGTCATCACCGATCCCCCGCAGAACCCTCGAAACCCGCCGCGAGCTTGCCAGCTCGGCTGCGATCGATTCGATCAGTGAGCGCTCAGTGATGCCGGTGTCAGCGGTGCCGGTAGACGATTCGTGCGCGGTCCAGGTCGTAGGGCGAGAGCTCACAGCGAACGCGATCACCCGGCAGGATGCGGATCCGAAAGCGTCGCATCTTGCCTGCCACATGCCCGAGGACAACGTGGTCGTTGTCCAGCTTCACGCGGAACATCGCGTTTGGCAGGGCCTCGATCACCTCACCCTCGAATTCAACCTTGTCCTCCTTCGCCACGCTCTACTCCATCTGGTCGCTAGCGCTTTGCGCAAGCGCGACCGCTCGTTTCGTTGCTTTTCTGTTGTATCGGAGACTCAAACTACCAGCGCTGGGACCGTAACGGGGTTTTGGGTCAGGCGCGAGCTTTAGCCGGCGGGAGCTCCACCGGTTTGCTTGATGCCCGGTTCACGTGCTGCTGGCGGGGTTGGTCGTCCGCTCGGGACTTTGATGCGAGGCGCCGGCGTGTTTGCTTCGGCGGGACCGTTGCCATGTTCGCTGCCGGCTTCGGTGTGCCGTGTACTTGGACCGTGGGAATGTGACTTGGTGGGATGTTCAGAGGAGAATTGTTCCGCCTGTTGGTTGGCCTGCGCCTCGCCGGTAGTTGCGTACTTACCGTAGAACGGGCGGTAGGAGATGGCTTCTTTCGACGGTGGGAACGGGGCGCACACCTGGCCTTCGGTGACTGCGGCCATGTATGCGTGCCAGATTTCCGCAGGCAGGTAGCCGCCCTGCTGGGGCTCGCCGTGCACATCGGTCATTGACACGCGCTTGTTGGGGTAACCCATCCACACGACTGTGGAGTAGTTGGGGGTGTAGCCGTCCAGCCAGGCGTCGACCAGTTCGCTGGTCGTACCGGTCTTGGCTGCCGTCGGGCAGTTGATCGCTGAGCGGGTGGCAGTGCCGCTCTCGACGTTTTGCTCGAGGATGCTTGTCTCCTCAGCGGTGACGGCTTCGCTGAGAACCTTCACTCGATGTGGCTCGCCCCAGTTGTCATCGACGTGGCCATCGGGGAAGGCGACCTTGGTGATCGCGATCGGGGAGTTGCGGTAGCCGCCGTCGGCGAGTGTGGCGTAGACATCCGCCATTTCCAGCGGCGTGACGCCGAGCGTCAGACCGCCGAGCGCTTCGGCAGGATAGCTAGACAGGTGGGTTTTGACGCCCATCTCATAGGCGGTGTGCGTGACCGTTTCCTCGCCCAGGTCAGCGGCAAGTTGCGCATACACAGTGTTGTCGGAGGTGAGCGTTGCCTGTACCAGGTTGATCGACTTGTTCAGGGAAGTGCCCTCAAAAGTCTCAACTTTGTACTTCGGTTCGGCGGGCAGCCAGCCCGGTTCGAGCGTGTGCGAGAAGTAATAGGTGGTATTCGGGTCGATCCCTCGCGTGAGTGCGTCAGCGAGGTCGATCGCCTTGAACGTCGACCCCGGCTGGCGGTGTCCGTCAGCGGCGAGGTTGTACTGCGATTCCTCGTAGGTCTTGGACTCGGCCATGGCCTCGATGTCGCCGTTGTGAGGGTTGAGCGTGACAATCGCTGACGCTGGATCTTCGGGCTCGTCGAGCACTTCGGCGATCGCCTTGCGGGCCAGCC